>ODAI012182975.1_pt1 | contig 98541 bp, 94 predicted proteins | sample 1539321 | NCBI WGS metagenome assembly ODAI01 (sample SAMN02144231, study PRJEB22623) | gut metagenome | biome: sheep rumen | host: Ovis aries | place: New Zealand | reverse complement strand
TTGTTGAAGATGTCGCGTCCCCAGACTTTCTTCTTGTTGCGTTTCTGCTGCATTGTCATATCCGTCCGCTGCAAGTCGTCCATCGCACCTTGCATTTCCGTGAACTCCTTGTCGTTCTCGTCGAAGGTGTGGAGTTGCGGATTATAGCCGCTGTTGCCGATTCGCTGTGACGAACCTTCCGCCGTTTCTTTCTGAACGTTGTTCGTGCGTGTCCGGTCGTCGTTGGTCTTGCCGATGCTTGCGTCCGACACGGCACCCAGTCCCTTGTCCTGTGCGATGCGCTCATACTTCTTCTGTACACGGCGAATCTGACTGATGTCCACTCCGTTCTGTATCAATTTCGTTACAATCTGTCCGCGCGAGCTGCCAGCCTTATACTCTTTTGTGATAAAGTTCATCACTTGGTCGTCTGTCATCGACGACTGACCAAGTACACTCAGTGGAAGCAGCACTGCTGTCAATATTACCAACAATTTTCTTTTCATATCTCAGTATAATTCTCTGTTTTCTGTTTTTTATGCTAAACTCTTTGTCTTTGTGGCAACTGATGTGTCTTTTCAGAACTCTTTCCCGCTCAGCAGACAGAATATCGTGTTTACGACAATCTTGAAGTCCATCCACAGCGAGCGGTTCTCCAAGTAGCGGATATCCATTTCCAGACGCCTCAGCATCTTTTCCATCGTGTCGGTATAGCCGTTGTACAGCGTCGCCTCCGATGTGAGTCCCGGGCGCATCTCGTAGATTAACTCGTAATCATTCGTGTGCTCCATGATTTTTTCGATGAAGTAGCGGCGCTCGGGACGCGGACCCACCAGCGACATGTCGCCTTTCAGCACGTTCCACAGCTGCGGCAGTTCGTCCAGATGGTGTTTGCGGATGAAACGTTCCACGCGCGTGCTCTGTGCGGCATCGGGCATTGAGATGAGTTGAGGACCCTCGTCCTCGACCACGCTGCTCATCGTCTGGAACTTGTATATGTTGAACGGTTTGCCGCCATAGCCGATGCGTTCTTGCAAGAAGAACACCCGACCGCCGCGCTGACACTTCAGTAACACTGCTATCACGATAAGGACGGGAGAGAGCAAAACCAGTCCCAATGCCGCACAGACAATATCTGTCATGCGCTTGATCGTACGTTCTGCAGCCCCCATTGCGTCGTGGCTATAATTCAGGCATGAAGCCTTTTTCGAGTATATGTTTTCCAAATGCGTTTCTTCTTTAATTAATATAATAACTGAAAAAAGTGCAAAATGTTGTAGCAAAACCCATTTTTCTTTGAAAGAATGTGGCGTTTTCATGAAAAAATCGTAACTTTGCCGGCACAAAGATGCAGAAAATACCGCTGATAATCGTCGATTAACAGCCTGATTGAAAAGGGGTTGACTGGATTTGACGGCAAGATGAGATGGTATGTAAGCACGCGGAGACTCGTTGGCTTTCTCCTAAAACAAAGTGAACAGACAATTAATTGGCAACAATAAGTATGCTCTCGCTGCTTAATCGAAGCACAGTAGATTATTAGCTTAATCCAGTCACCAGGTGACAGGACGAGACGTCACTCCGAGGGTAATGTTCCGAATCTGAAGATCAAGTGGCGCACGTAAAATCGGAAATAGCACAGGTATGCCTCGATGCAGGTGTGAAATTTTAGAGGATAAGGCATCAGTTGGTGGTCCAGGTCTTGCTGCTGCTCGAAAACCAAAGGCTGGAATAAGCGTGTAGAAAGCGTATGGTTTCCCTGTTTGGACGAGGGTTCGACTCCCTCCAGCTCCACAAAACGGTAAAAAGCGTGTCTTTGAAGGCACGCTTTTTCGTGTTGAGAATCTGTTTTCTTATGTGCCAATGCATTGGACTCAGTCGGCAAGACGTTGCCTTATGAGTGGAAAACAATGGTTTCGTTTTCCAAAAACGCAGGTCTTCTCTTGTAGGAACGATTTGCTTTTACGCTTAATCTTTTATTCACCGATTATTGTAACCAATAGTTTTCGGGCTCCGCCATAGTTGCGATATTCACAAAGATAGATGCCTTGCCATGTTCCCAAGTTCAGCCGTCCGTTTGTGACAGGTATCGTGATGCTTACACCGCTCAGCGTGGATTTCGCATGGGCAGGCATGTCGTCGGCACCTTCTAAGGTGTGTTCATATTCCGGTTGGTTTTCCGGCACAAGGTGATTGAAGATGGTTTCCATGTCGGTACGCACATCCGGGTCTGCATTCTCATTGATGCTCAGTCCGCAACTCGTATGCTTGCAGAATATGTTGATGATGCCAACCTTTGGCAATGTGGGCAATTGCCGCACGATTTCGTTGGTGACCAAATGGAAGCCTCTTGGCTTGGCTGTAAGCGTAATCTCTATTTGCTTAATCATTCTCTAAGTTGTTTTCTATTAAAAGTCTTTAGAGCACGAGGTGTTTCATGGGGTGACCTCCCCATTGGCTGTCGTTGACATAGCGGAATCCCACAGAAGAATAGAGCGATTCCCCGTCTGGATTTCCCTTGTCAACAAGCAGTCCCAGACATGGAATCCCCATTCTGTCAGCCCGTTCTTTGGTGGCTCGCAGCAGTTGTGTGGCAATACCATGGCGGCGATATGCAGGTTTGACAGCCAGTGAGTCAAGGTATAGTTCGCCGGCCTGTGTCTCGTCGTCCATCATGGTGTGGTCTTTGCCGATAGATGCTTTGGCACTTTCTATGAAAGCACGTCGTAATTCGTGAAGTCTTGCACCGTCGTAACTGACGGAAATGCCAACCACCGTATCATCACAGACGGCTACTAACGTGTTCTGATAACTGTATTGGGAATCCTCGCGCATAACCAATGATGTCATCATTCTGCGGAAATCCTCCAGCCCATAGCCTTCGCCGCAGAAATGCAGACAGCAATCGTCGGTCATGGCCATCATGATCAGTTGGGCAATATCTGTGGCTTGCTCTTTTGTCGCCTCTCTTATCTCAACCATGGTGCTGCCTTATTCGTCGTCGAAACGCTTGAGGATGCACTGGTATTGGTCAATGCGGCGGTCGCGCAAGAACGGCCACCAGCGCCGAACTTGCTCGCTGTGCTCCATGTCTATGTTCACAATGATGCTCTCTTCCTCATCGTCTGAGGCGCGATAGATGATTTCTCCCTGTGGACCGGCGATGAAACTGCTTCCCCAGAACTGGATGCCGGGAGTCTGGCCAGACGGGTCTTCCTCAAAACCAACACGGTTGACGGCCACCACGGGAAGCCCGTTGGCCACGGCATGGCCACGCATGACGGTGGTCCAGGCCTCACGCTGACGCTGCTGTTCGGCATCGTCATCGTTTGCCGCATAGCCTATTGCGGTGGGATAAATGAGTATTTCGGCACCGCGCAGTGCCATCAGCCGGGCTGCTTCGGGATACCATTGATCCCAACAAACGAGCACGCCAAGCCGTCCCACGCTGGTGTCGATGGGCTGGAATCCCATGTCGCCGGGTGTGAAATAGAATTTCTCATAATAAGCAGGGTCGTCGGGGATGTGCATCTTGCGGTATTTTCCGGCGATGGTGCCGTCTTTTTCAATCACAACGGCAGTGTTGTGGTAGAGTCCGGCTGCCCGTCTCTCGAAAAGGGAAGTAACAATTACCACGCCCAATTGCTTTGCGAGTTCTCCATAGAAAGCCGTTGACGGACCGGGTACAGGCTCTGCCTGGTCAAAGTTATCTACGTCTTCCACCTGGCAGAAATAGAGCCCGTTGTGCAGTTCTTGAAGCACAATGAGTTGCGCCCCGCGCTTGGCAAGGTCGGTGATACCTTCTGCCAATCGTTTTATATTGACTTTCCTGTCAGCAATATTATGTTGTTGCAGGAATCCGATTCTTAGTTCTCGCATATTCAGATGTCTTTTCTTGATTACATTCTACATTGGCCGTCGTGGCAATCTTCGGCTCAACGCAGACTTTGCAAAAGTAAGGATAATCTGCGAGATACGCAAATAAAAAGCGCAAATTCAGATGTGGCAGTGGTTTTTACGAGTGTTTACGAGTGGTTTATAAGTGGGGGGCGCGCCGTGGCTGCTTGTGTTATTTGTCGGATGCGCTGAACTGGAAGATGGTAGTGGAACGGAATTTTCCATCCGGTCGCAATACGGTTGAGGGAAATTGTGGCTGGTTTGGGCTGTCGGAAAAATGGCATGTCTCGAAGCAAACTGCCGACCGTCTGGGGTATCCGATGCCCATTTTTCCTTGCACATTGCCTTTTAGCCCGTTGGCAGTATAGATATGGAGAGCCGGCTCTGTGGTATATACGGTCAGTTCTATACCGCTGGAGGCATCGCGGAGTCGGGCAGCGGGCAGGGCAATGTTACCGCGCGTGTTCAGTTTCCATGCGTGATCGTATCCGCCAGTCACTTTGAGTTGGTCGTTTCCGTCGTCTATGCGGTCGCCGATGCGATGGGCAGACTTGAAATTGAAAGGTGTTCCGTCAACAGGAATCAGCCTTCCGGTGATGTGTTTTGTAGGGGAGTATTCAGCGATACTGTCTCCGTAAACCCACATTTCCTCATCGATGATGCTGTTCCAAGGCTCGCCGCTCAGATTGAAGAAGGAGTGGTTGCTGGGGTTCAGCACGGTGGGTTTGTCAGAAGTGGCCTCATATTCAAGTCGCAGGGCATTCTCGTCGGTGAGCGTCATGGTGAGTGTCATTGACAGATTTCCTGGAAAACCATTCTCGCCGTCGGGAGAAAGATATTGCAGAGTAAGGCTCTGGGGCTGATTCTTGATAACTGTCCACACCCGGTCGGCAAATCCCGGATAGCCGCCATGTGATATATCTTTCACACCAAAGCCCTGTAGTTTCACTTCTTCACCGTCAAGAACATAGCGCGCTCCTGTGATTCGGCCAAGGTATCGTCCCATTGTGGCACCGAAATTCTGCCGTATGTTGTGGTAAGAACCTACATTGTCGAAACCGAGTACCACGTCGGTCATGCCTCCTTCCTTGTCGGGAACGAGCAAAGACACAATGCGTGCTCCGTAGTTGGTTATGCAAACCTCTGCTCCTTGGCGGTTTTTCAGCACATAGAGTGATGTTCGCTTTCCGTCGATGTCGCTTTCAAAGTCGCTTCGTCTGAGTCCTGATGACGAGATGTCCTGGTTGTTGTGCAACTCGCGCATCAAAGTGCACATATTCTGGATATAAACCTGTGTGGAAATGCCTTTGGTCTTTCGGTCGGAGTAGGGCGATGTGTCGTACTCGTCGCCTACCATTGTGCTGATGAACTCTTTCGATTCGCTTGCAGAAGGCATGCTTTCGGGAATGGGCTTGTAAGGATTTGAAACAGCCCCAAGTGTGGTAAGCCAGTAACCTTGCGGTGTAAGGCTGTTCATAATGCCATAGGCCGACATGCTTCTTCCCCTTCTTCGCGGAGCATAAACATTGTAGTGATAAGGGGCTATGGATTGGGCATTCTTCCATGATTCCACTTTCATGTTTGGTGCGTTGTCGCAAAACTCCTTCAACTGCTTGGTGTTGATAAATGCGGCAGAACTGTAATGGGCAATGGTTCCGCGGATGTCCTGATCGGTATAGTATATGCCGTTTTTCACATTGCCGCCTTTACGATGCACAAACTGAGGAAGACCGCTGTCGGGATCGATGAAACGGGCCACCAATATTTCGTCGCTGCTCCTCGGCTTTCCCTTCCACAGACGAACCACACTGTCGGGCAATTGTTGGCTAACGATGAAACGATAAGCCTTGTCGAACCCATTCAGAAACGATTTATCACCTGTCATCGTGTAGAAACGCGCCAGACGGTGAATCATCTGTACGGTTGTGGCGGGATTAATCGCTCTCGGCTCGAAACTGCGAGCATGTGCCGGCTGCAAGTCATTCTGCGTATACTGGTCGCTCCATCCTGCCAATGGCTCTTTATACTGCAAGTCACGCATCAGATACATGGCGTTCATGATGGGCTTTTCCAGATCGGTGCGCCCCAAATAGTGATAGCAGTGGATCAGAAACTCAATGTTTCCCATCATTACATCGTCATTAAGTGTAATAAAAGGAGTGTAGTCAGGCTTCCCTCGGAAAGGATGGTCGGTCTTGATGGGGTATCTTTGCGGCCACCCACCATTCTTGTACTGGCTGTTCAGTACGAAACGAATGGCCTTTTCCACACTTTTGCCGAACTCTTTGTCTTTCTTTTCCATGTAAATACGGAGCATGAACTCTGCGCTGCTGGCTGTTGCCTCGTCGTCAAAGGTGGCATTGCCATAATAATGCTGGAACTCTTCCAGGCGCCAAGCCTGTTTGCCAATGGTGTTATACCATTGGCTGGCCGATTTTTCTCCTGCAAAATCGTGCATGTAGTTCCATCCGCCGCATGGCTTTTGTGCTCCAATCAATGCCTTGGCCACCTTGCATGCCTGTTCGTAATAGTATTCGTCGCCAGTGGCATGATAGGCATCTGTCAGCAGATGTCCCATGTCGGGAGTGGAAGGTGACTGCATCCAGATCATGGTAGGGTAGGCTTCCATCTCTCCCCATTGTCTTGAATGGTCGGGAAGATAGTTCCACACGAATCCTCCGCGATAACTCAGTGAGTCCATCATGTATTGTGTGGCGCGTTTCATCGTGCTCAGAATGGCATCTTTATCGGTCTGCGCGTGGAGCATCAGTGGCAGTCCTGCTGTGGCTAATAGTAGTTTTAAAATCTTCATACATTCTATTATTACGGCGTGAATCCTGTTCTTGTTTGTGTAATCAGGTGATTATTCTAATTCCCGATACTTGAAGTTGCGGAATACGGCATATCCTGTGCCGCTGGCAAAGACACCTGGCAGAACGCTTTGGAACTCATACAGTGTGTTGTGGTTGTATCCGGAGCAATCCATCCCCCATGTTTCTCGCTTCCAGTTGATGCCGTCGTAACTGTACCATCCCGTCACAATGCAGTCGCGGTTTACCAGTCGGAGCCACAGATGTGTAGTTCCTACAGAGGAATGTGTGCCTGCGCGTGATTTTCCGCCTTTGCGATAGCGGTAGCGGTTCTGTTTGTCGAAGCCGGTGCCTTGATAGAATTGGCTGTTATAATACATCACCAGTCCTGCTGTGACATCTCCCTGAAGTTCGATTTCGGCCTCTATCTCGTATCTGTGAGCACCAGAGATGAACATTAACGGTGCGGACGAGCCAGGATCGTCACCTTTTGCTTGCAAAGAAAGTACTCCATTGTCTACTTTTACGCGCTCTGGATTGAATGCCTTGTAGAATTTCCAGTCCAGTCCGAGCCTGAATTCAGAGAGGTTTCCATGTCGGTCGGCTTGGAACTGATTCTTGATGGGCATCTCAATTGGCTGTGAAACGTCAATGTTGTCATAGCAATGGAACCATCCGTCGGCACCGAGGTAAACGGGCTCGAGCAATGTCTGCCTTCCAAGGCATGTGAAATCCTTTTCATAACTGTGGTATACCACATACCAACGGCCATCGGGCGTGTCGATTAAAGACCCGTGTCCCTTGCTCCACCAGCGCTCGTCCTTGCTCCAGGTGTGCACGAGCGGATTGTTGGGAGCATTTACCCACGGACCGTTGATGCTTTCTGAGCGCGCCTGAGTTATCATGTGGCTCGTGGGAGGGCCTGCTGTTCCGCCCTCAGCATTTAGATAATAGAAATATTTACCAATCTTTCGAAGTTTCGGACCTTCCAGACAAAGACCTTCTGTTTCCCATTCTTCGGGGTATATCCACCCTTTATACACGGTTTCCTCAGTGCCGGGAACAACAGAAAGACCGTCAGATGAGAGCCTGGCGCGCCGTCCGCCACTCATGAAAAGCCATCGAGTGCCGTCATCGCCCACCACATGGCAGGGGTCGATGTTCCCAATATGTAAGTCAATAGGATCGCTCCAAGGTCCATAAGGACTGTTTGCCCATACCACAAAATTGCTCCTGCTCTGCGTTGCCACCGTGAAATAGATGTAGTATTTGTCTTTATACTTGCAGATGTCGGGTGCCCAAACACTGCCAAGATACTCTTTCAGGGCATAACTGATTGGCTCCCAGTGAACCAGGTCTTTGCTGTGGAAAACAACCAGGCCCGGTTGATAGTCGAAAGCAGAGTGTGTCATGTAGTAATCACTACCTTCGCGCATGATGGTTGGATCGGGATAGTCACCGCCTAAAATGGGATTGGTGAACGTCTGTGACAATATGCTCACAGGAAAGAAGGTTAGCATGATAATGGCAACAATGCCTGTCTTTTTCACAAAATGGTTCTTTTTCATACGATTGTGAACAATGAATGATGGGTTATGAATAATTTTTGTTACCTTTGCATCGATGAAATATGAAGTGGGGTTCATACCTTTTCTGTTAAAAAGACGAAAGATGAAAAAGATTGTAATCATATTAGCAGCGGCTTTGTGCCTCATGTCCTGCGAATCAAAGCATGCCAGGCTGCAAAAGGAAATAAAGGCACGGCGCGTGGCTTTGAAGCATCATCAGGATTCTGCATTGCAGGCCTCGCAGAAAGATGTGGAAGAACTTGACAAAGAACTACAGCGAGTAAATGCAGAATACAGTAGAATGAAGAGTGCGGCGGAGGCGGCTCATGCCGCAGGGACTGCCACTGCAGAACAACTCACTCGTGTTACGCAGATGCGCATGCACCGCGATTCTCTACAAGTGCAGTTTGATGTGATGTGCGCCAAAATCAGGTATATCAACAAGCGCAAACAGCAGATGGACAGTGTGGAGCATCTGAGGGATGCCGGCAAATAGCATGCTTGTGAGTTATTCTTTTTAAAATCATTTGCTTATCTCGCAGATTCTTCGTAACTTTGCAACGATTTATGGAAAGAACATGGCAAAAGACTTGCAGCAAACAGAGGAACAATTTAAAGAAGTGATGGCAGAATGCCGTTCACTCTTCGAAAAGAAACTCCACGACTATGGGGCTTCATGGCGCATCCTGCGCCCCTCATCACTTACAGACCAACTCTTTATCAAGGCAAAACGTATTCGCTCACTTGAAATCAAGAAAGTTTCTCAAGTGGGAGAGGGTATCCGCCCGGAGTTCATAGCGCTTATCAACTATGGCATAGTGGGGTTGATACAACTTGCCCACGAATATGTTGACGAGGTGGATATGTCGCCCGAAGAGGCCATGTCGCTCTATGACCACCATGCAAAGGAGGCTTTGATGCTGATGCTTAGGAAAAACCACGACTATGACGAGGCTTGGAGGTCGATGCGTGTCAGTTCTTATACCGACTTTATTCTTACGAAGATTCAGCGAATCAAGGAGATTGAAGATATACAAGGTGCCACGCTGGTGAGCGAAGGCATCGATGCCAACTATATGGACATCATTAATTATGCAGTGTTTGGAGCCATCAAACTGAAAGAGTGATGAAAGTGATTGTCAACATCTGCCGTTTCATCGTTGCACTTGTGTTCATCTTCTCTGGTTTTGTGAAGGCCATCGATCCGATGGGCACACAATACAAGATTGAAGATTATGTCAAGGCAGCCGGACTTGGGGATGTGCTGTGTAATCAATGGCTCACGCTGGGCACCTCGGTGCTCCTCTCTGCAGTGGAGTTCTGTATCGGTGTTTTGCTGCTCTTTGCCATTCATCGACGCTTAATCAGCAAACTTGCAGTGGCAATGATGAGTGTGATGACCATCATAACACTGTGGTTGTGGATAGCAAATCCGATTTCCGACTGCGGGTGCTTTGGAGATGCCATTCATCTGACCAACGGACAGACACTCTTGAAGAACATCGTGCTGTTGGCATGCGCTCTTGTCATTGCCTGGAAGCCTTTGTGTATGATGAGGTTTATCAGCAAGACCAACCAGTGGATAGTGATGAACTATACGGTGCTGTTTATTCTGGGATCCAGTATATGGAGTCTTTACGACTTACCAATGTTCGATTTCCGGCCTTACCATATAGGGGCAAACATTCCGCAAGGTATGGAGATTCCAGAAGGGGAGAAGCAGCCTGAGTTTGAAACAACGTTCATCATGGAGAAAGACGGAGTGAAAAAAGAATTCACGCTCGACAATTATCCAGACTCCACATGGACGTTTGTAGACAGCAAGAGCATACAGGTGAGTGAAGGCTATGTGCCGCCCATTCATGATTTCTCTATTGTCAGATCAGACGACGGTGAGGATATTACAGAGCAAGTGTTGGCATGTGAAGGATATACATTCCTGCTCGTGTCGCCGCATCTGGAGCAAGCCAGCGATACTAACTTCGGAGAAATAGACCAGTTGTATGAGTATGCGCAGGAGCACGACTATCCGTTCTATTGCCTCACTGCAAGTAACGAGGGCGCCATTGAACGGTGGAAAGAAATCACGGGTGCTGAATATGAGTTCTGTACAACGGATGAAATCACGCTGAAGACCATTATTCGGAGCAATCCCGGACTGGTTCTCATCAAGCAGGGGACGGTAATCAGGAAATGGAGCCACAACTCGCTGCCGGTTGTCAATACGGAAGAAACGTCCTTGCCGTTGGAAAAACTGGCAATAGGACAGATGCCAGAGGACTCTGTGCCGCGCAAAATCGCAATGATTCTGTTGTGGTTTGCATTGCCGCTCTTCATGTTAACACTGGCCGATCGCCTATGGGCATGGACCAGATGGTTGAAAAAGAAATGAATACTCAATAATAATTACAAATTTTAAGGTAAAGAAAATGAGAAAGAAAATTGTAGCAGGTAACTGGAAAATGAACATGAACCTGCAGGACGGAATCGCCCTTGCAAAGGAGTTGAACGATGCACTTGTTGCTGACAAACCAAACTGCGGCGTGGTGATTTGCACACCGTTCATTCACTTGGCTTCTGTTGCCCAGTTCCTCAATCAGGATGTTATCGGCCTTGGTGCAGAAAACTGCGCAGACAAGGAAAAAGGTGCTTACACTGGTGAAGTGTCTGCCGAAATGGTTAAGAGCACAGGTGCACAATACGTGATTCTGGGCCATTCAGAGCGTCGCGAATACTATCACGAGACTCCGGAGATACTCAAGGAGAAAGTAATGCTTGCTCTTAAGAATGACTTGAAAGTGATATTCTGCATCGGAGAAACACTGGAGGAGCGCGAGGCCAACAAGCAAAACGAAGTGGTAAAGGCTGAACTGGAAGGCAGCGTGTTCAATCTGTCGGCTGACGAATTCCGCAAAATCGTCATTGCCTATGAGCCTATCTGGGCCATTGGAACGGGCAAGACCGCTACCAGTGAGCAGGCTGAAGAGATCCATGCATATATCCGTAGCATCATTGCAGAGAAATATGGGAAGGACGTGGCAGAGGACACAACCATCCTCTATGGTGGCAGTTGCAAACCAAGCAATGCTCCTGAACTCTTTGCAAAGCCAGATATCGACGGTGGACTCATTGGCGGTGCTTCCCTGAAAGCAGCCGACTTCAAGGGTATTATCGACGCTTGGAAATAATAAAAATGAAACAATTTGTCATAACAACACTATTCTTTCTGTGCGCAGCATCTAATGCTTGCGCACAGAAATACCTTGATACTTTGAAACAAAAGAATCAAGGACAAGGCACTGTTACGGTTACGCAGAGCAAGGAAATTGACGAACTCGTGAACGGCAAACTTCCTACAGCGCCAGCAACGCCTGTTGCACCGCCGGCAAGTGCCAACAACAAAGAGTCGGCAGAAACAGCGACTCACAATGAAAAACCGATAGAGAACTTTACTAAGAAAGAGGAGTCGGGCGCGGAAACAACGGTGATTGATACACGTAAGAAAGTAATGCGCAATAGTTATAAAGTGAATGGCTATCGCGTACAAGTGTTCGCCGGAGGCAATACGCGCAACGACCGAATTAAGGCCGAGCAGGCACGCGACAAGGTGAAAGCAGCATTCCCCGACCAGCCTATCTACACACATTTCTATTCGCCAAGATGGATTTGCAGAATGGGAAACTATCGCTCCTATGAGGAAGCAAACAGAATACTGAAAAAAGTAAAGGCGTTAGGTTACAGTCAGGCATGCATCGTGAAAGGAAAAATCAGCGTGCAGTATTAAGAAGAGAAGAATACAATCAGGGAGATTCCCACCTTATATATAATATATATAATATGAAAGCATTATGAATCCAGAGACAGAATTCCGCGAGGGACTTGACGAACTCGCTAACCATTATAAAGATATACTACAATTGCTGGGGGAGGATCCACAGCGTGAAGGATTGCAAAAAACACCTTTGCGCGTGGCTAAAGCCATGCAGATACTCACAAGAGGCTATCTGCAGGATGCTCATAAAGTGCTTACCGATGCTCTCTTTGAGGAGAAATACGATCAGATGGTGATTGTGAAAGATATTGATTTCTTTTCCATGTGTGAGCACCACATGCTCCCGTTCTATGGAAAAGTACATGTGGCATATATCCCTAACGGCTATATCACTGGTCTTAGCAAGATTGCGCGCGTAGTGGATATCTTCAGCCACCGCCTGCAAGTTCAGGAAAGACTTACGCAACAGATAAAGGACTGCATACAGGAGACTCTTCATCCATTGGGAACGATGGTGGTGATCGAGGCTAAACACATGTGCATGCAGATGCGCGGTGTGGAGAAGCAGAATGCAATTACCACCACCAGCGATTTCAGTGGCGCTTTCAAACAGGCAAAGACGCGCGAAGAATTCATGAATTTGCTGCGGGGAGAGAGCAAGCGAATCTGAGAATTCCTTTTCAATGCTCCCCCCGAGAATACAGATTTCTTAGTTTTTTTGCATAACAAAACTTTCATGTCACCAATGCTGCAAAAATGCCGAAATACAGTGGCAACGCTCGTGGTGACATGAAATATGTTTACGCCATGACATTCAGTTGTCGGTTTACAAGGGTTTTAAATCTCTGGTGTCGGCTCATGTGAGTGTGGCGTGTCGTGCGATTGTGAGTGCTTTTCCTGTTAGGAAAACCTGTGTTAAAGAGTCTGAAAACGTGCAAGATTGTAGGAATCTCACGTTTATTACATAAAAACAAACATAAGAAAAAGAATATGAACATGAAATTTTTGACCAAAACCGTGGCACTGATGCTGATAGGCATGGTGTCGACAACACTCGTGGCCTGTCTTGGCGACGACAACAATGATGAGTATAACGAATACCTGATTACAGCAGAGGAATATGGGCCGTTGCTCAGACTAATGGAAGGCAGTTATCAGAGCATGCTCTATTTTAACAACGAGGCTATTGCCACAGAGAACAAATTGGATTCAGCGGCGGTGTCTTCCAGGTTTGTTGGAGCGGGCGATTCTACAATCACTGTGAGCGGTATTCCAGCCAAGTGCTTGGCGAGATTGATGAAGAATGAAGCAGCAAAAGCAGCCGTGGAGCAGGCCGATAACCAAACAATCAAGGCTAAATTCTATCTTTATCAGAAATACATGGAGCGTACTTACTATGCGGTGGTGCCACAGCCATTGACCATCGATGTTAATTACGACGGCGCTGACCATAAAGTCGTTTTCTTCCTGGCTCAGATGAATACCAACTATGGCGTGTATGCACAGGATGAGACAGTATTTGAATTCCGCGTATACAACATCTATATTGATGATAAAACGGACGTGTCGCTATACTATCCCACCGATGTGAATAGCGTGCTACGTATTCATGCATGGAAATTGACAAGTTAAACCACATGCTTATGATTCGTAACTTTTTGCTGTATACAATTGATTAATATCAATAAAAATGGTGTTTTTGTTAAAAAACAAGAGGGAAGAGTCAGAATGTTTGAATTAAATACATATTTTTGCGATGTTTTAAAATGAGCATTTATATCGACATTAGGTGTTATAAGGTAAAAAGGTTGCTTTTTGTTATAACCAAAGCGTTATGATAAGAGAGAGTGAGGATGTTGCGGCGAAAGAAAATTTCGTCGCAATTTTTTTGTTTTTTCGATGGAATGTTGTAATTTCGCAGTCGTTATGAGGAACTATATTCATTATTTCTTTTCTGCTTGCCTGGCAATGTCGCTTTTGGCATGCAATGGTAATGGCGTAAAACAAGATAATGTTGCGGATTCTGGTCGTCAGACGGAAAGTTTCTACAATGCGGGATTAAATGCAACAGAAGGAGCAGAGAACGCCAAGAAACAGCCTGCAAGTGTTAATCCGATGGAACAGCCTGCCAAAATGAAAAATGTGCAGGAGATTATTCTCAAGCGGAAAGGGTATATCACAAGTTATAATCCCCAAACAAAGATACCCAATTGGGTGGCATGGCATCTCACGGCTGCGCATAGTAATGGAAAAATACAACGTCATACGAATGAGTTTCACGAAGATATGGACGTTGCTGCCCCGCGAGCCACCGACGATGACTATTTCAATTCTGGATTTGACCGCGGTCATATGTGTCCGGCAGGTGACAACAAATGGGATGTCAAGGCAATGAACGAGACGTTCCTGTTCACAAATGTCTGCCCTCAGGTTCACGGATTCAATTCCGGTGCATGGAACGATCTGGAAATGGCATGCAGAAGTTGGGCCCGCAAATATGGTGAATTGTATATCGTTTGTGGTCCATTGCTCAGCAACGGACAGCATCGTACCATCGGGCGCAACAAGGTGGTGGTGCCAGAACGTTTCTTTAAAGTGATATTATGTATGCGTGGCACTCCCAAGGCCATAGCCTTCCTCTATGACAACAATAACCGCAATAGTCGCAGCATGTTTAAGAATGCCACGAATGTGGATGAAGTAGAAAGGTTGACAGGAATTGATTTCTTTCCGAACCTGAAGGATGATATAGAAAAAGACGTGGAATCTGTGAGAGGGTATTTCTGATGCTTTCTGTTAATTGAGCGCAATAGTTCGGTGCCCTGTATTTATAGGCTCTGATAATCGGGAATGTCCTCTAAGAAACAATATCTTTGGTTGTCGTAGTCCATGCGGCAGCAGTAGTGTTGGATACCATTGGAAACGATGAGATAATCCACCTTTAACAGGAAATTGTATATGGTTATCTGGTCAAATACCTTCTGCGAAATCGCAATGGATGGGGCTTTGTACTCGATAATCATCCGTGGCTGCAGCGATTTGTCGTATAAAATGGTGTCGCAGCGTAGCCGTTTTTCTCCGATTTGAAGTTGGACTTCATTGGTCAGAAGGCCTTGCGGATAGCCTTTATGGTCAATCAGGAAGTGGATGAAGTGCTGACGCACCCATTCCTCAGGCGTTAATGCTACGTATTTTCGGCGCAGTTGGTCGAAAATCATGGTCTTTCCATTCTTGTTTGAGATTTTTATCTCATAAGGTGGGAGATTCAGAGGTATCATAAAATGTCATGCCAAATTAGAAGTGATGAGTTTTGTCGAAACAGAAAGCCGTAGTAGAGATAGTCTTTCATTACCATGTCCTTAAGAGACATACTTGCCTCGTTTCGGCATAAAAATGAATCATTTCATTTTGTTAACCACTCATTTTTTTGTATCTTTGTGGCAAAATTACAAAAAATATTCTGATTTAAGGAAGACAATGGCTGAAAAGAAACAAATAGGGAAGCAGTATGAGCAAATCATGCGGGATTTGAAGGCTGGCGTGTATGCGCCGGTTTATATCCTAATGGGCGATGAAGCGTATTACATAGACATCATCGTGGATTTCATTGCCCAGAATGCCTTGAATGAAGAGGACCGAGATTTCAATCAGACTATTGTTTTCGGTGCAGATGTGACAGCCGGACAGGTTGCAGATATGGCAAAGCGCTTTCCCATGATGGCCGACAGGCAGGTAGTCATTGTGAAAGAGGCTCAGAATATCAAAAACTGGGAGCGCATAGAGGCGTATGTGGAAAAGCCTCAGGCTAGCACCGTGTTGGTGCTGGCATACAAAAACGGATCAATTGATGGCCGGAAGAAGATTATTTCAAAGGCTGAGAAAGTTGGAGTTGTCTTTGAAAGCAAAAAGAAACGTGATTATGAACTTCCTGGTTTCATAGATGCCTACGTGAAAAGCAAAGAATGTACGATTGACAACAAGTCGTCGCAGATGGTTGCTGATTATATTGGTGCAGACCTGAGTCGTCTTACTTCAGAACTCGATAAGGTTATAATGTCTTTGCCTGACAATGACAGACGCATCACTCCAGATGTCGTGGAGCAACAGATAGGGGTGAGTAAGGATTATAATGGTTATGAATTGAGGAATGCCATTGCTAACCACGATATTTTAAAGGCAAATAGAATTGTGAAATATTTTGACAATAATCCGAAGACAGGAAATGCTTTTATGCTTATCCCAATGCTTTTTTCTTACTTCCAAAATTTAATGCTTGCTTATTATGCTCCTAACAGAACTAATGAAAATGACGTGGCAAAATGGTTGGATTTGAAAAGTTCATGGGCTGCAAAAGAGTTTATTACTGGAATGAGAAATTATTCTGGTGTGAAGGTTATGCAGATTATTGAGAAGATCCGTGAGACAGATGCTAAAAGTAAGGGCTTGGATAACCCAAATACGGGCGTAGGAGAGTTGCTGAAAGAACTCGTTTTCTTCATTCTTCATTAGTTTTTTCGCATTTTTTTTCATTATTTTTCTGCCTTTTTTTTCTAGAATCGTTGTTTTTTCATACATAATTTTTGAGGGTGAAAAGCCCATGAATAGGGGCTTTTTAACGATTTGAACCCCTCTGAAAATCGCGTATTTTTCTTTTCAAAACCTCTCGATTGAAATAATTCCAAAATGGGCATTTTTCTTTGTTTTTCCATTTTCGGTTTTTAGTATTAAGGATTATTATGATTTATATTTGTGAATTTTCAAAATGTAAAATATTGTATTTTTGAGCACGATCTTAAATTTTAGATTCACATCATGTTTGTTTCCGTGGTGTTTTTATCGTTTTGTTTTTGTATTTTTAAATTAGAATTCCAGGGTGAACAAATATAAATCAATAAATATGCAAAACGACTATCTGCTGCTTATATTGTTGTAACTCAATGATTTATAAAATAATTACGGAAAATATTCCACTATATTCGGGCGAAAAGCAATATGAATAGTGAATATTTAGATTAGCGTGCTCAAATATAGTATAAATAACACTTTATCAATCAGATAATTGCAAAAATATAGTAAAACATTTCTTTGTAATGAAAGAATCATCCATATTTACGTTTATAATCTAAAATTTAAATTTCCGTATTTATGTGTTTGGGGTTTTGAATTTTTGGTTTAAAAATTCAAAATTTAATATTTCAAAATTCTTTCCATAATATTTGTTTTTCTAATTTTTTTGTTTTACCTTTGTAAAATCAATGGTAAATGGGATTTTTCTCCTATTTTTTAGCGTAATAGTATATGAAGGATAGAATCAGACAGTTGATGGAGAGCATGCACATGACACAACAAACCTTTGCAAATTTCACAGGTTTGTCAGCAGCATCGCTTAGTAGTATTTTTAATGATCGCACAAAACCCACTCTCAATACAGTAGAGGCAATCAAACGTTGTGTTCCAAATCTCAACACAGATTGGCTGATGTTTGGTGTGGGTTCTATGTTTGAAGACGAGAAAGAGTCAGATGCAATTCAGGATGCAGAACCTAATCCATCGCTCCAGAAGAATTCTCTGGAGCCAGTTTTGTTTTTTTCGGATAACGCTACTCCCCCATCAGGCGACCGCCGGGTAGCCGTTGGTAAGCAGGGTGTTGTTAATACACTTAATAATCCTACCCCAAATAATGTGAAAAATATTGACATTATTAGAAGAAATATAACAGAAATCAGAGTATTCTATGATGATCAGACATGGGAATCGTTTGTAGCCAAGAAGTAATATTTTCTCAATGACGTTTTTGTGAACAGTTTTTTTTCATTATCTTTGCAATCAAACAAGATTAATACAATGATAATGAAAAAGACTATTCTTGATTTACGAGTGGTGTCTGTAGAGCATATTCATGAGAAATATGTGCTCTTGAAACTGACTCATGAGAATCAATTGCCTGACATTATGCCTGGGCAGTTCGTTGAAGTGCGAGTTGACAATTCTCCTAAAACATTTCTTCGACGGCCAATTTCTATTAGTTTCGTAGATAAGGCAAACAATGAGATTTGGCTTTTGGTGGCTGTTGTTGGATGCGGAACACGTAGAATGAGTGAGTTGTGCGTAGGAGATACTTTGAATTGTTTGTTCCCGTTAGGCAATTCTTTTACCTTGTCAGGTGTGCCGCTATCCAATAAGCAGGCGCAAGAAGTAAGGAATCAGCAGATATTGCTTGTTGGTGGTGGCGTCGGGGTTGCCCCATTGCTCTGTTTTGGCCATTATTTGCATTTAGTGGGAATCACACCTTCTTTCCTGTTAGGCGCGCGATCTTCAAAAGACTTGTTGCTTCTGGATGAGTTTAAAAAGTACGGCAACGTGTTTGTCACTACCGAGGATGGAAGTGCTGGAGAACGTGGTTTCGTTACAAATCATAGCATTCTGCAGCATGAGCATTTCGTCCAGATATCCACATGTGGTCCAAAGCCGATGATGATGGCTGTTGCGAAATATGCGCGAACAGCAGGTATTTATTGTGAAGCATCTCTTGAAAATATGATGGCATGTGGGTTAGGAGCGTGCCTGTGCTGTGTGGAGAAGACAACAGAAGGTAATATTTGTGTATGCAAGGATGGGCCTGTGTTCGATATAAATCGCTTGTTATGGTAATAAAGTAATAATAATGTTATGGCAGATTTAAGTGTAAGGATACATGATTTGCAGTTGCGCAATCCGGTGATGACGGCTTCAGGAACGTTTGGCTATGGTTTAGAGTTTGCCGATTTGGTTCCGCTGAACGGATTGGGAGGTATTATCGTAAAAGGAACGACCCTTCATTTGCGTGAAGGAAATGACTATCCGCGAATGGCAGAGACGGCTTCGGGGATGTTGAACTGCGTTGGACTGCAGAATAAGGGTGTTGACTATTTCTGTGAGCACATATACCCCGAAGTCAAAAACATTGATACCAACTTCATTGTCAATGTAAGCGGTTCTTCTCCAGAAGATTATGCTGCGTGTGCATCGCGCATTAATGCTTTGGAAAAGATACCAGCCATCGAGTTGAATATATCATGTCCCAATGTAAAACAAGGCGGAATGGCTTTTGGTGTTACGTGTGAGGGGGCTGCGTCAGTGGTTCGTGCAGTCAGGAAATGCTATGAGAAGACCATGATAGTGAAACTTTCACCGAATGTGACCAATATTGCCGACATTGCCAAGGCAGTAGAGGACGAAGGAGCCGACAGCGTTTCTCTGATAAACACATTGATGGGAATGGCTATTGATGCCGAGAAGCGCAAGCCTGTGCTAAGCATTGGAACGGGCGGCTTGAGCGGACCAGCCGTAAAACCAGTTGCGTTGCGCATGGTGTGGCAAGTTGCCAAGGCGGTAAAGATACCTGTTGTAGGGCTTGGAGGCATCATGAATGCCCTTGATGCTGTAGAGTTCATGTTGGCAGGAGCCACGGCTATTGAGGTGGGAACGGCAAATTTCATTGACCCTGCCGTTACCATTAAGATACGCGACGGCATTAGTGATTGGCTGGATGCACATGGATGCAAAAGTGTTCAGGAAATAATCGGAGCATTGGATGCATAAAAAAAGAGAGCGGCCAAACAGCCGCTCTCAACCAACACAAAAACTAAACTAGACTTAATCATATGTAGGAATTTCACAATCCCTGCCATATTCATTTGCAAAAATACAATTTTTATTGTAAATCTGCGATATGTTTCAGAGGTTTTTTTCTCAAACCTATCTTATTTCACACTATTTAACCAATCTGGATTGCAATAATGCATCAAATAATACCATGGCTGCCATGCTTTCCACGATAGGTACGGCTCTTGGCAAAACACATGGGTCGTGTCGTCCTTTTGCTTTCAATGTGGCCGGATTTCCTTCTGTGTCGATGGTCTGTTGTTCTTTCAAGATCGTGGCCACGGGCTTGAATGCCACTCTGAAATAAATGTCCTCACCATTGCTGATGCCGCCTTGGATGCCGCCACTGTGGTTTGTTTGGGTGGAAATATGCTTTCCATCACTGATGAATATGTCGTTTTGCTCGCTTCCTTTGGTGAGCATACAGTCAAACCCATCACCATATTCAAAGCCTTTGGCAGCGTTTATGCTCATCATGGCTGCCGCTAAACTTGCCTGAAGTTTATCTGCCTCTGGTTCTCCCAGCCCAATTGGACAGCCTTTAATAACACATGTTATAGCCCCACCTATGGTATCGCCTTCTGCTTTCACATTGGCGATGAGTCTTTCCATCATTTCCGCCTTGACAGCGTCAGGACATCTCACTGCGTTTCTCTCGGTTTGCGACAAGTCATACTTCTTATAGTCTTTGTCAAGCGCGATATTTCCCACTTGCGAAGTGTAGGCTTGAACGGAAATACCATGTTTCTGCAGGGCAAGTTTGGCAAAAGCGCCGCCCACACAGCGGCTGATTGTGATACGAGCCGATGACCGCCCGCCTCCACGATGGTCTCTTATACCATATTTATTATAATATGTGTAGTCTGCATGCGATGGTCGGAACAGGCTGCGCATGTTTTCGTAGTCTTGCGAATGCTGGTTACTGTTGTGTACCAGAAAACCAATAGGGCATCCCGTAGACTTTCCCTCAAACACGCCGCTGAGGATTTCCACCTCGTCAGCCTCTTTCCTGTCGGTTGTTATCTTGCTTTGTCCAGGTCGCCGGCGGTTTAGTTCATTCTGTATAAAGGCGGTATCAATGTCAATACCAGCGGGAAAACCGTCGATAATGCCTCCCACTGCCGATCCGTGACTCTCTCCGAATGTGGTCAGTCTAAATATTCTGCCAAAAGTATTGCCCACGTGCTTGCTTTTTTTGATAGGTAATATATGGTTCCAGACTTAGTGATGGCAGTGCCCACAGCCGCATCCACTGTCGTGTTGATGGCCTTCCTCGCAACCTCCACCACAGTCATCGCAGCCGCATCCGCATCCTTCGCCGCTCATTTGGTTCAGCATTTGCTGAATCTCTTCCTTGGTAGCCTCTCTGTTTTCAATCACTTTCCCGTTGAAGTTCAGTTCTTTTCCTGCCAAGGGATGGTTCAGGTCGATCTTAACGTGTGTGTCTGTTATTTCAAGAACTTTCCCGAAGAAGCGCTGTCCATCCTCATTTTGCAGTGGCAGAATAGCGTCCACGAAAACGTTCTCATGGTCGAAATGCCCGTTTATACTAAATATTTCGCGCTCAAGTTCTACCACTCGTTCCTCCTCGTAGTCGCCGTATGCCTGTTCTTTTGTCAGTGTGAAGTTAAACTGTTCTCCTTTTTCAAGGCCGATAATCTTCTTTTCAAACTCATCCAGTGTAATGCCGAATCCGCTAATAAACAGGAAAGGCTTTTCGGCAGTGGCCTCTTCGATGAATTCCAATGTATGTTCACCAGCAGCATACAACTTGTATGCCACAGCGATGTACTTGCTTGTAGTCTTATTCTCCATTTCTGTAAATATTTGTTTCCGCTGCAAATTTAAATAAAATTTCGCAATTAATAGGCAGAGTGGGGGAGATTTATTGCCCAAACCCTGCTTTTTGCGCATTATTGCGGACAAAAATAAGAAAAAGGAGCCGTTCAGAATGGCTGCGGAATGCTTGATGAAAGAGGTGGATTCCACATTATTTATAATAGCCAAAATCTTTGATGTACGTCAAAAAAGAGGACTGTTTGCGCAAACAACCGTCATTTTTTTGTTGAGCATCCGTGAAAACTATCTATCTTTGCACCGTCGAAAGGAACAAGAGAACGAGTTTCTCCCCCTTGAGACTAAGGATAACAAATATATAGGATAACAAAAAGAAGAAAGGAAAAAAAGATGAAAAGATTGTTTTTAGTAGTAGTAGCCATGTTGAGCATGACGATGACATTTGCCGAAGACGAGCATCTTAAGAACGTAAACAATGTTAGTGCATACAAGATGGATGTTAATTACGACAAACTTGGAGAGGCACTTTCACTCACACGCGACCAGATGGAGGCCGTAAAGGACATACATCAGGCCTTTTGTGCAGACATGATGAGCGTGGCAGCAGCCAGCAAGGAATCCCAGAAAGCGATGATGAAGAACGCCATCAGCAAGGATCTCGGCTTTATGCGCATTGTGCTCAATGAAAAGCAGTACAAACTGTATTTGCGCCTGTTGAATACCACCATCAACAACCGCGGTCTGAACATGCGATAAGACTAATGGAAAATTGAGAGAATGTGAATGGCCATGGTAATACGGTTATCGCTGCGTTTCATGGCTTTTATGAACAAATGAATGAAAAAATTGTCCGTGTCGGGCAGGAAACGTTCCTGCAAGGCACGGGCAATTGTTTTTTCTGTGAGTGTGAGTAGGCAGAAGAGCCTGCTATCACTCTTCAATCTTCTCGCAGCACCAGCGCGTCACCTTGATCATGACCGCCATGCCGGGTATCTCTTTCAGCAGATAATACTTGCCGCTTGTGCGCACCAATCTGCCGTCAAGGCCTTTCAGCGGCCCGTGAGTAACCTTCACCCGATCTCCCTTTTTCAGTTTTGCCTCTTGTTCGCTGAGGTATTTCTTCATCAGCAGGTCAGGATTGCACATAATCATGAATTCCTTCATCTGCCGTGCTGGTATCTGATAGAATTCGCGCGAACCGCGTTCTTTCCTTATAATATAATAATGTCCTTTGTAGTATTCGTCGATGGTGGCGGTAAGCAGTTTGTCATCAACCACCTTTTTGATGAAAATCAGGTTGGATATGACGGGTTTCAGTTCATGCCGGCGCTTGCCCTCTGCGTCGATAAACACTACTTGCTGCATGGGAATAAACGATTCTATCTCCTTCTCAGAGAGATAGGCAGAGAGGTCTTTCGACTTCAAGCCAAACAACTGAACACCGAACCACGGGGTGTTGTCATTGTCATCGAGTGTCGATTCGTCGTATATCGGCTTTTCTTCCAACTCTTTTTTCATGATTCTGTGCTTGTTTCTTCCCGTTTCACCATTTCGTTTCAAAACTCACTTGTAAAGTGGAACTTGATGTGTTCGAAGTCTTGCTGAGCCATTTGGAGCACATAGCCGCTGTCGGCAAGAAACACATCCCGTCCCTCTTTGTCCTTGGCCATGTACTGATACTTGCGTTTTTTGAATGCTTCCAGTTCTTTTTCGCTGTCAGCCTCTATCCAGCAGGCCTTATACAAGTGTACTGGCTCCCATCGGCATTTGGCATTATACTCATTTTCAAGGCGATATTGTATCACCTCAAACTGCAGTTGCCCAACCGTTCCAATGATTTTCCGGTTGTTAAACTGATTAATGAACATCTGCGCCACACCTTCATCCATCAGTTGGTCTATGCCTTTGTTCAACTGTTTGGCTTTCATCGGGTCGTCGTTCTCGATATACTTGAACATTTCTGGTGAAAACGAGGGCAATCCCCTGAAATGCAGTTGCTCGCCTTCTGTCAGAGTGTCTCCAATCTTGAAGATACCGTTGTCCGGCAGGCCCACTATGTCGCCCGGATATGCCTCTTCTATGGTACTTTTTCGTTGGGCCATAAACTGTGTGGGCGAAGAAAAGCGAATGGTTTTTCCCTGTCGCACAAGCAGATAAGGCTGGTTGCGCACGAATTTTCCGCTACATACTTTACAGAAAGCAATGCATGAACGATGGTTCGGATCGATGTTTGCCGTGATTTTGAATATAAATCCAGTGAATTTCTCTTCTTCCGGGTCGATGGTCCGCTCCACTGCCATTGTCGGACGAGGGCTTGGCGCAATCTCAACAAAGCAGTTCAGCAGTTCCTGAACACCGAAATTGTTCAGTGCAGAGCCGAAAAACACAGGCGCCACCTCGGCAGAACGATAAGTGTTTACGTCGAATTCCGGATACACTCCGTCAATCAGTTCCAGGTCATCGCGCAGTTTTGCCGCATCCTGGCTTCCTACACGTGCATCCAGTTCGTCACTGTCGACTTCCACTTCCACCTTTTCCGTTACACGTTGCTTGTCTGGTGTGAACAGGTCGAGTTTGTTTTCATAGATGTTGTACACACCTTTGAACTTTGCTCCTTGGTTAATGGGCCATGAAAGTGGACGTACTTTTATTTCAAGTTCTTGCTCCAGTTCGTCGAGAAGGTCAAACGGATCGCGCCCTTCACGGTCCATCTTGTTGATGAAAATGATGACCGGCGTGTTTCGCATGCGGCAAACGTTCATCAGTTTTCGTGTTTGCGCCTCTACGCCTTTTGCGCCGTCCACCACGATAATGGCAGAGTCTACGGCCGTGAGCGTGCGGTATGTGTCTTCGGCAAAGTCTTGGTGACCAGGCGTGTCCAGGATATTCACTTTGTATTCTATGTCGGAATCGTCTGGCGTATAGTCGAATTCCATCACAGAAGTTGACACGGAGATACCGCGTTGCTTCTCAATGTCCATCCAGTCGGAGGTTGCTGTCTTCTTGATTTTATTGTTTTTTACGGCACCTGCCACCTGAATCTGACCGCCAAACAGCAGGAATTTCTCCGTGAGCGTGGTCTTTCCGGCATCAGGGTGAGATATGATGGCAAACGTTCTTCGTCTTTCTATTTCTTGGCTCATATTTTTCTTAATCCTTAATAATCATCTTTTTTCCTTAAACAATCATCGTCTCAATCCATGGCATTCATCGTTTTCATACAGTCTCCCAGCGATTCCTCCCAATAAGGAATCATTATGCCGTAAGTGTTCTTTATCTTCGTCTTGTCAAGAACGGAGTAATGGGGACGGCATGCCGGCGTGGGATACTCCTCTGTGTGCAGGGGCGACACTTGGCATGTGGTGATTCCTGCAATGCGATGAATGGCTTTGGCAAAGTCGTACCAACTGATAACTCCTTCGTTTGAGAAATGGAAGACACCGGGAATGATGCCTTTCTCGATGATGGTCATGATGGCCGATGCGAGGTCGCGTGCATAAGTGGGCGTGCCAATCTGGTCGAATACCACTCCCAGTTGTGCTTTTTCCCTGCCAAGACGTAACATGGTCTTCACAAAATTGCTCCCGAAACTGCTGTAAAGCCATGCGGTGCGAATAACGACCGACTTCTTGCAGAATTTCAGAACTCCCATTTCGCCAGCCAGTTTCGTGCTTCCGTAAACGCTTTCCGGGCATGGCGTGTCTGTTTCTATATAGGGCGTGTGCTTCGTTCCGTTGAAAACATAGTCGGTGGATATCTGTATCATCCATCCGTTACGCTTCTCTATGGCGGCAGCCAGATATGCCGGTGCGACCGTATTCAGCGTTGTGCACTTCTCTTTCTCGCTTTCGGCCTTGTCAACAGCCGTATATGCAGCGCAGTTCACGATGCCTTCGATTCTGTTTTCTGCCACAAACTGCTCTATGGCCAGTTGATTTGAGATGTCCAACTCCTCCACATCAGTGTTAAACCAGTTATGCTGTGGGTAGTTTTCTTCCAGTAACTGTAGTTCATTGCCGAGTTGTCCTCTGCAACCAGTAATCAATATGTTCATTTTTACTTAGTTTTTTTTACAATTCCAGTTCGCCTGCTTTGTCTTTGAAGTAATAGTCGTTCAGCATGCCGATGAACGTTGTGATTTCCTTGATGGCATGCTGGGTGTCGGGGCTTATCTCTTTCTTTTGGAGTTTCAGCATCATCATGCCATACAGCGCGTTGAAACAGGTTTCCAGTTCCGGTTCTTCTTTGTCGCCGTTTCCGGCTTTTTTCCTCCTAAGTTCCACAATATAGGGCAACACCTTATAATATTCGCTTGTGTAGAAAGGAAACTTGGTGCTGTCGAGCAGCCGCGCATTCAGTTCCGACAACTGCTGCATCACGATGCGGTTTATCTGCAAATGTCCCTGTTCGCGGCATCCTTCCTGGTTCATCATACGCACCAGATTGCCATACCAGTCGGCCATTTCTTCTTTCTGTTCTTCGTTATAGTCGAAGCGCTCGATATATTCTTTGCGGATTCTTGTCAGCGAGCATCCGTATGCTCTTACAATATCTTCCACCTGCCACATGTATAGCAGGTATTCCGCAATATTATTCTTCCTTAGTTGTTGGGCGATATACATCAGTAATGCGGTAGTTTATATAAGTTGAAAATTGTTCCGAACAAGACAATGACGGAGAAAAGAATCACCACGGAACCGATAATCCTGTTGATGAGCAGTATGCCGCTGTTATCGAAAATGCCTCTTATCTTGTCAATAAGCCATGTGAGACCGTACCACCACACCAGTGCACCGAAGGGAATGCTCAGAAAACCAACGCACATTTCAAGCGGATGATGGGGAACGACAAACGAAAACTGTGCAAAAAGGGCCATGAACAGGAAGATAATCAGCGGATTGGAGAATGTAACAAAAAAGGCTGTCACTCCATTATGTACCAACGAGCCTTTTTGGTTGCCGCTAATGTGCATGTTCTTCGTAGGATTGCTGCGATAAGAGTATATGCCGAAAGCGAGAAGCAACAGGCTTCCCAGTATCTGTAGCAGGAATTGATAGCGGCTGTTGTTCACCATATCCATCACGAAACTCATGCCCATACCTGTTACCAACGCATAAAAGAAGTCGCTCACGGCGGCTCCGATGCCGGTTACGAACCCATACCAACGGCCTTTGTTCAAGGTTCGCTGGATACAAAGAATACCCACGGGCCCCATCGGAGCACTGGCAATGATTCCAATCAGTATTCCTTTGAATACAAGATCTATGATGTCTATGTGAAATGCGAATGGCATAGCGGATGCAAAATTACTAAATTTTCACGAATTATGTAAATTTACAGGTCAAAACTTTGTGATATACGATTATTTTAATAACTTTGTGCCTTGAATCATTGATTATCTAACAACTAAAAACATATTTATCATGAATGAGCAAAGTGCTATGAAGCCGTATGTCATCGGCTTGGATTTGGGTGGAACGAACTCTGTTTTCGGCATTGTCGACTCCCGTGGTGAGATCAAGGCAACTACTGCCATCAAGACTCAGGGTTACGACCGCGTAGAGGATTATGTGGATGCTTGCGTGGAAGTATTACAGGTAATCATCGACCAAGTGGGCGGCATTGAGCAGATTAAGGCCATGGGTATTGGAGCACCCAATGGAAATTTCTACAATGGAACTATCGAATTTGCTCCTAATCTGGCCTGGGCGCATCATGGAGTGGTGCCTCTTGCCAAACTGTTCAGCGAGCGCCTCAATAACATTCCCGTAGGACTGACCAACGACGCCAATGCTGCTGCCATCGGAGAAATGACCTATGGCGTGGCACGAGGCATGAAAAACTTCATCGTTATCACCTTAGGCACGGGCGTGGGATCAGGTATTGTCATCAACGGACAACTTGTTTACGGCTGCGATGGCTTTGCCGGCGAACTGGGACATGTCATTATGCGCCGCGAAAACGGACGTTCTTGCGGTTGCGGACGCAACGGCTGTCTCGAGGCCTATTGTTCTGCAACGGGAGTAGCGCGTACTGCGCGCGAACTGCTTTCCACTACGCAGGAGCCGTCATTGCTTCGCGACATCGATCCCGAGAGAATCACATCGCTCGAAGTGTCAATTGCCGCTGGCAAAGGCGACAAATTGGCTAAGCGCATCTATGAGTTCACGGGCGAAATGCTGGGTGAGGCATGCGCCGATTTCGCTGCATTCTCTTCGCCAGAGGCATTTATCTTCTTCGGAGGTATGACAAAGGCCGGCGATCTCATCATGGATCCCATCAAGCGCAGTTATGATGAGCACGTACTGAAGATATTCAAGGGAAAGGCAAAGTTCCTGGTGAGCGGGCTCGACGGCTCTTCAGCAGCCGTGCTGGGTGCATCTGCCATCGGTTGGGAACTCTAATACCTTTGACTCTCTCCCCATTTGGCAACTGTTCTCAGTGCAGAACAGTTGCCTGAACATGGCATCTGGGCGGTTCCGTCCTTAGTGGAACCCGTCCGGATGCCATGTTTTTTTATACTGCGCGAGTGCTTTCCGCTGACGGCATGTCGCTTGGAAGCGTTTTTCCCACTACCGTTTGGCATTCGTTCCGATTTCCATTGCCTTTGTTGCCATGCAGAAAAAAATATCGTGTTTTATTTGGCGTTCCCGCAAAATTCACTTACCTTTGCGCTCTATGAATCAGAAAGAAGATATCCAAAACGCAATAAAAGTGTTGAAAGAAGGTGGGGTAATCCTCTATCCTACTGATACCGTGTGGGGAATAGGGTGCGATGCCACCAACGAAAAAGCCGTTGCGCGTGTCTATGAAATCAAACATCGCGATGATTCAAAGGCCATGATCTGCCTGGTTGACAGTGATTCCCGCTTGCAGCGCTATGTGCGCAACGTGCCGAATGTGGCTTGGGACATCATGGATTTGGCCACCAAGCCCATCACCATCATATTGGATAGAGCCGTAAACCTCGCTCCCAACCTGATTGCAGCAGATGGCAGCATTGCCATGCGCATCACTCACGAGGAGTTTTCCAAGGAATTGTGCTACAGGTTCCAGAAACCGTTGGTGTCTACCAGTGCTAATGTCAGCGGCGAACCGCCTGCTCAGAACTATGCTGATATCAGTCAGGAGATTCTCGACGCAGTAGACTATGTCTGTTTTTCGCGCCGTCAGGAGCACAAACCGCATACACCGTCGAGCATTATCAAACTGTCAGAAGACGGCGTTGTAGAGATTATACGCAAATAAAATCAAGCATTACGAAGTGGCGAGTATAAGCAACGACATGGAAACTCCGCAAACGTGGGTTCAGAAATTTCTGCAATGGCGTGAAAAGCATGTCACCGACAAGCAGTTTACGCTGTTGCTGAGTTTTTTCGTGGGCTTTTTTGCGGCCGTGGCGGCCTATGTGCTCCATTGGATTATCAAGGAAATTGAGGCGTTGCTCACGGCAGGCTTCGACATATCCTCCTTCAACTGGCTTTATTTGGTATATCCCGTCATCGGTATCTATCTTACTTCCCTGTTCGTGCGCTACATCGTGAGAGACAATATCTCACATGGCATCACACGCATCCTCTATGCCATATCGTCAAAGCGCAGCCGTTTGCCCGGTCATCATTGCTGGAGTTCGGTCATTGCCTCTGCCATTACCATCGGATTTGGTGGGTCTGTAGGAGCAGAGGCGCCCATCGTGCTCACGGGTTCGGCCATTGGCAGCAATCTGGGGCAGATGTTCAAACTCGACAGTCATACGCTGATGCTGCTCATGGGCTGCGGTGCCTCGGCTGCTATAGCGGGTATCTTCAAGGCACCGATAGCCGGTTTGGTGTTCACTTTGGAGGTATTGATGATCGATCTGACCATGGCTTCCCTGCTGCCTATACTGATTGCCAGCGTGACAGCCGTCTGTTTCAGTTATCTTTTCAACGGTAGTGCGTCCCTGTTTTCATATACTCCCAGCGAAATATGGATGATGGAGCGTTTGCCGGCATACATTTTGCTGGGTGTTTTCGGTGGTTTGCTCAGCCTGTATTTCATTCGGATGATGAATGTTTGCGAAGGCTGGTTCTCAAAACTTGGCAATAATCACTATGCAAAACTGTTATTGGGCGGCATTATTCTAAGTACACTGATCTTTCTTTTCCCTTCACTCTACGGAGAAGGCTACAGAAGCATCAATATTTTGCTCAACGGTAAGACAGAAGCCGACTGGAACACCATCCTGAACACATCTCTTTTCTACGGAAACGGTAAGTTGCTGGTGCTCTATCTGGGCATGGTGCTGCTCACCAAGGTATTTGCCACCTCGGCTACCAATGGTGGCGGTGGCTGTGGAGGTACGTTTGCACCGTCGCTCTTCATAGGCGCCTTCGGCGGATTCCTCTTTGCCCGTTTGTGGAATATAGAGCAGATAGGAGTATACATACCAGAAAACAATTTCACCATGCTGGGTATGGCAGCCGTAATGGCAGGTGTGATGCACGCTCCATTAACAGGTATCTTCCTGATTGCTGAACTAACGGGCGGCTATGCTATGTTCATACCGCTCATGATCGTAAGCATCTGCTCCTATCTCACCATCATCATCTTCGAGCCCCATAGCATTTACGGCATGCGACTGGCCCGCGAAGGGAAACTGATTACCCATCACACCGACCGGGCAGTGCTCACGCTGATGAGTCTGGATAGCATTATCGACCGCCATTTCACGGCTGTTGATGCCGACATGCCACTCCATTCGCTGGTGCATTCACTCAGTCACAGCAAGACCGACATCCTTCCTGTGCTCGATGCAGCCGGAAACCTGTTGGGAGAAATCAATATTTCAAAGATACGCCATATCGTTTTCCGCACCGAGTTGTATCATCATTTCACCGTTTCACAGTTGATGGTGCAGCCGCCTGCTGTATTGAGCGTCAACGATTCCATGGAGGATGTGATGAAAAAGTTCGATGAAACAGACGCGGTGATGCTTCCCGTGCTCGACATTGAGAGCCATTTGCGCGGCTATATCTCGCGCGCTCATCTTTATACAGCATATAGGCAGATGGTGGCCGACCTTTCTGCCGACTAATCACATGCCTGCCAACACGCTCATTGTCAGTGAAGTTTGCGGCAATTTGCTCCTTGTTTCGTCGCCCTGTATGTCATTTCGAAAGATATGCCCCATGCCTTCGTATGGCCATGTCTGTGGTATCAGCATGCCGATGATTCGGAAAAAACGCGACAAAATCATGTTGCCGCTTTCCTTCAAAATAGAAATTGATTTTGGGAAAAACGGGCGTTGAAAACGCGAATATGTAAAAAATCATTACCGCGACGCACATTTTTCCGAGCGAAACCTATGCTTTTGCATCTCAAAAACTATGGTTTTACCCTTCAAAAACTATGGTTTCGCACCTCAAAACCTATGTTTTTACAACCCAAAAGCATAGGTTTTGCGGGCAGCCTTCTGATTTCTTCGTTTAAGAGAATTTGGCTTTCGTTGTAATTGGTTGTTAGCCAATATGTTGCGGGGAGTATCTCAAAACGCGCGTATTTCGCGCCCAGTTGACCGTTTGCGCCCAGCATCGCGCGTATGAGAGCCCAAAATTCGGATTTTCCATGACAATACCAGACATCCGCATCGCTCTGTTCGCGGTTTTCCTGGTATATGGTTGCAGCGGCCGCAGGTGATTTGCGGCAAAGAGCAAGCCTGCTTTTTTACACCAGTTTGCAGTTGGTGATGTTGCGGAATCCGTTCAGGAAATCACGCGCCATCATGCGTTTCTTTCCGGTCAACTGAATCTCAATCAGTTCCAGCAACTCGTCGTCAGCAGCCACAAACAGATGGCCGTTATCGGCTGAAATACATCCGGCAGCCATCTGGGTAGGCTTTCCGGTCTTGGCCGTATGATAGATTTTCAGCACGGTCTTCTTTCCCTTTTCGTCTTCCAGAGTAGTCCATGCGCCGGGGTAGGGGCTGAGCCCTCTCACGAAATTATAGATGTTTCTGGCAGCCTGATTCCAGTTTATTTCGCACGTTTCCTTGAATATCTTCGGTGCATTGTGCAGGGCTGTGCCTTCGGCAATCATCTGTTCTTGTGGCAGCGACTCCACGTGGCCGTCGCCTTCAAGTATCAGTTCTATGGTTTTCAGTGCGGTTTCGGCTCCTAACTCCATCAGGCCGTTGTACACATCTTCCACATTATAGTCGTCGAGAATGTCGAAAGGCTTTTGCATGATGATTCTTCCTGTGTCGATGTCGTGGTCGAGGAAAAAGGTGGTAACGCCTGTTTTCGTCTCGCCGTTGATGACCGCCCAGTTGATGGGTGCGGCTCCGCGATACTGTGGAAGCAAGGCTGCATGCACGTTGAATGTGCCGAACTGTGGCATGGCCCATACCACTTCGGGCAGCATTCTGAATGCCACCACCACCTGGAGATGTGCCTGGTAACTGCGGAGACGTTCCACAAAGGCCTCGTCTTTCATCTTTTCGGGCTGCAGAATGTCTTCTTCCTTGATGCCGTGTTCCAGTGCGTAGCGCTTCACTTCTGGCATCTGCAGCGTGTCGTGATGCCTTCCCACCGGTTTGTCGGGCTGAGTTACCACAGCCACCACGTTGTATCCGTTGTCCAATAAAGCCTTGAGTGTGCCGACGGCAAACTCAGGAGTGCCCATGAAAACGATTCTTAAATCCTCTTTCCTCATGTCTTTTATCAATCAAAAACCAATACTTCCAATTCGCTTTTCCGTCATCCCGGCATGCTGCTCCATTGACGGCAACGTGCCGGCGGGGTTGCAAAATTACGCAAAAAAAACGAGATAGCCCTGTCTTCCGGTCACTTTGGGTGCGTTTTTCTGCATTTTCCTTGTTCTGGCAGCATGTTATTCAGGAAAAAATGCCTAATTTTGCAAGGCTGACCAAATGTTTGCCGTATGAAAAGAAAAGAAGTGCTATTGCTCATAATCATGTTTGTTGGTGTGCTTTCAATGAAGGCACAGCCAACCGACTATGGCAAGATGTCTTCCTGGATACGGCGGCTGGCGGTGAAGGAAAGCGTCGGCAAGCGGCAGGCACGTCCGGTTCACTCGCGCTCCAGACAGTCGGTGTGCGCCTTTGTGCGTATCAGCGGCGATGCCGAACAGGTGTTCCAAGAGAATGGCTGCCATGAACTGGCGCGTTTTGGCGACATCTTTATAGCCGATATTCCTGTGGGGCAATTGCGCAAACTCGCCGCTCATCACCAAGTGAAGCGCATTGAGGCGGGCGAGCGTTGCAGCGTTACGATAGACACCACAGCGCAGATCGTGAACACGGAGCCGCTTCACGAAGGGCGTAATCTGCCGCAAGCCTATACGGGCAAGGGGGTCATCGTCGGTCTGGAAGACATCGGCTTCGACCTTACCCATCCTAATTTCTATGACGAAGGTATGAACGAAAGCCGCATCCGTCGTTTCTGGGACCAGTTATCCACAGATACCATCGGCAGCAAACTATATGTAGGCCAGGAGTACGTGACGACCGAAGACATTCAGAACTATCGCCATTCGCGCGACGGCATGCTCTCCGGCCACGGCACCCATACGCTGGGCATCGCCGCCGGCACAGGATTCGACACGCCTTATCGCGGCATTGCCTATGAGAGTGACATCTGTCTGGTGAGCAATGCCGTGACATCCGACACCGTTCTGATAGATGAGGCGCAGCGCTGGAAGTATACCACGGCTACCGATGCGCTCGGTTTTAAGTATATTTTCGACTATGCCGAGCAGGAGGGAAAGCCTTGCGTCATCTCGTTCAGCGAAGGTTCCTACGAGGATTTGCATGGCGACAACCAGTTGTTTGCTGCGGTTCTCGACAGTTTGGTGGGCCCCGGACGCATCGTTATCGCATCTGCCGGCAACGAGGGCTTTCACAATACGTTTATCAGAAAGCCGCGCGGAGTGGAGCAGACGGGTGCTTTCTTCCGCCGGTGGGGCAAAGACAATGCCTTTTTAATGAAGTCTGACGGGCCGTTTTCATTGCGGATGCAGGTCTATGAGTCGGCTTTGCGCGCCGATACCTTAGTGATTCCGTCGTCGCGCGTACTTTCCATGCCCGATTCTCTGCTCACCGACACGGTAACTATGATGGGATTGGAGTTCCCGATAGAGATTCAGGCCTACCCGTCGGGATTCAATCCGCAAGAAACGGCATACGATTTCTATATCCAGTCGCCCGATTTGTTCGGCTATACGCCACCCATTTCATTCGAATTGCTTGGCGAAGATGCCGATGTATGTCTGTATCGGGTGTACGGAGAGATAGAACAGAATGCCATGAACCCGCTTCTCACGGCAGGAGAGTGCACACACAGCGTCTTCTCTCCGGGCAGTTCGGCGGCCGCCATCTGCGTGGGCGCAACCACCTATCGTGCTGGTCATCTGAACGAAGCGGGAGAATGGGTGAAGAGCGAGTGGGGCGAAGACGGTGAGCGTGCCCTTTTCTCGAGCGTCGGACCTACGATAGACGAAAGAATCAAACCAGATGTGATGGCACCGGGCAATGCCATCGTCTCTTCGTTCAGCAGTTATTTCCGCGAGGAAAATCCGCAGACCAAAGTGGAGAGCGATGTGGCCTACAGCATCTATAACCAGCGCCGCTATCCCTGGTCGATAGAAACCGGCACGTCCATGTCTACTCCCGTGGTGGCCGGAATCGTAGCACTCTGGCTTGAAGCCAATCCGAATCTCACACCGGCTGATATCAAGGACATCTTCAGGAAGACCTGTCGCCGTTGCGACGAAACGCTTGACTATCCCAACAATTATTACGGCTACGGCGAGATTGATGCCTATCGCGGACTGCTGGAAGTGCTCGAGTTGAGCGCAATACCGGGCATTTCGGCCAACAATCCCCAGCAGATGAAGGTGAAAGAGTTTGGCGAAGGGCGGTGGATGATGAGCACTGGCGGTGACGGACATGCCCATTTTGCATGTTCGGTCTACAATCTGCAAGGAATACGCGTGCCTGTAGGGGCTCAAAACCAGGGTAATGGCGACTATCTGCTCGATCTCCACGCATTGCCCCATGGCGTTTATGTGGTCCAACTGAATTCTCCTGTCCCCGCTTTATCCGGTTCATTCCTGATAAGGCGATAGCAAAACGGCATCATTATTATTAGGTATTTCGCAATTACCCTATTTTTAGGTATTGCACAAATTCTGTTTTCCTTTTATCTTTGCACTCGTAAAAGTCAAACAATTAACGAAAAGGAAAATGGGAAAGACAATAGTAGTTTACGGTTCTTCTACCGGAACATGCGAGGCGATTGCAGGGAAAATCGCAGAGAAGATAGGTGCAGAGGCAATAAATGTTGCTGACCTCACCGCTGACGTTATCGCAGAGAACGACAACCTGCTCATCGGTACTTCCACTTGGGGTGCAGGAGAGTTGCAGGACGACTGGTACGACGGCGTTGACACGCTGAAGGGTGCCGACCTCTCAGGCAAGGTGGTAGCAGTGTTCGGTTGCGGTGACTCTGCAAGTTACAGCGACACTTTCTGCGGTGCCATGAAGGAACTCTACGATGCAGCAAAGGCTGGCGGCGCAACCGTTGTCGGCGAGGTTGACATCGACGGTTATACCTTCGACGACTCTGATGCTGTAGTTGACAACAAATTTGTGGGACTTGCCCTCGACGATATCAACGAGGACGACAAGACCGACAGCCGCATCGACGCATGGCTGGAGCAGATAAACAGAAGTCTGAAATAATTATTTTATGAATATGAAAGCCGAGGTGATGCCGATAGACATGAAGGTGCTCATGAACCATATTTATGAGTATAAGAAAGGAGTACGCAACATGGTGCTCTTCACCTTCAACAAGCGATATGAGGAATATGCACTCCGTCGTCTTGAACGTCAGGGCATCAACTACATCGTTCAGCCCGTTGGCAACGACAGGCTGAATCTGTTCTTCGGCAAGCGCGAGTGTCTCGATGCCATTCGCATGATGGTTACCCGACCGCTCAACCAACTATCTCCCGAAGAAGACTTCATTCTCGGGGCGATGCTGGGCTACGATATATGTGCGCAGTGTGAGCGCTATTGTGAACGTAAGTGTCGCAAGTGCAAGCAGGCGCAGTAGTCATGAACCCCGAATGACTATAAAATGGAATGTAAGGAATATACTTTTTCTTGAATCTTGTTCGCTAAATAAAATTCATAATGTTTTTGTATAATAGGGATGGGGATGGCTGTGAAGCCATCCCTTTTCCTGTCAGTGCCATGCGGTTATTGATTCAAAAGTTGTTAAAAAAGTGGTGTTTCTTGAATGTTTTAGTTATATTTGCAACACCATAATCATAACAACCACTAACCACATGAGAAAATAATATTTATTTGCATTGCTGCTTATGACAAGTTTGATGGCCTGCGGACAGCAGGAAAAGACCGAAGGAACCGACTCGTTTGTCACTCCTTCGGGCAAGAAAGTGGTGTTCACGTGTATCAAGCATGCGAGCATCCGAATCAATTACGACGGAAAAGAATTCCAGATTGACCCTGTTACCAACCTGCCTCCTGTGACCGACTATACGAAAATGCCCAAGGCCGACTACATTTTCGTGACTCACGAGCATGGAGACCACTTCGACAAGCAGGCCATTGCTGACCTCACCAAGCCGGGAACCCTACTGGTTACCAACGCGCGATGCGCCGAAATGCTGGGCAACGGCACTGTGATGGCCAATGGCGACAACTTGATGCTGGCCGAAGATATACAGGTGGAGGCCGTTCCTGCCTATAACACCACGCCCGGACGTGAGAAATTCCATCCCAAAGGGCGCGACAACGGATATGTCATCACCTTAGACGGTTTCAGAATCTATGTGGCCGGCGATACGGAAGATATTCCCGAAATGGCAGAAATAAAGAATATCGATGTGGCCTTTCTGCCTTGCAACCAGCCATATACCATGCTGCCCGAGCAACTTGCCCGAGCAGCGCGGATGATAAACCCCAAAGTGTTGTTCCCGTATCATTATTCGCGGACCGACATGACCACGGTGGTCGACTTGCTGAAAGGCGCATCTGTGGATGTGCGCATACGCAATTACCAGTAGTCTTTACGCTCAGAGTCTGATCTGCACGCCACCCATCACCGTGGCGCGAGGCATGGGATAGCCGGCGTTGATTTCGTATTTCTGTGCCAGCAGGTTCTCTCCTCTCAGCCAGAGAGTGGCGTTTTTCGTGAGCAGATAACTCACCGTGCTGTTCAGCAACACGAAGTTCTCTTTCTTCTCGTTGTCTCCAACGGCAGTGTAAAGACCGTTGATGCACTGCAAGGAGAGATGAGCCTCCCATCTGTTGCGCGAATAGTTCACGCCGAGAAAGCCTTTATAGTCGGGCGCAGCCACCACCGGGTGCACCATGTGCAGCAGAGTGTGGTTCGTGCTCAGGCTCCATTGCGCGTTAATACGATAAGAGGCTTCCAGTTCTATGCCGCTATTCTCGATGGCACCTGTGTTTACGTTCTTTCTGTTCACAGTTTCTATCATGTTGTCTCCATTGATATAGAACGCATTGATGCCATATACAAAGGCATTACCTGCCATTCTGTGATGCCATGACAGTTCGTAGGTCCACAGGCGCTCTGGTTCCAGTTCTTCATTAGATGGGGGATAGAGGTACATTTCGCGCATGGTGGGGGTGCGGAATCCCTTGCTGGCCATGGCCTTGATTTCTCCCGTCGCCATCGGACGTACCACAAAGCCTGCCTGCGGAATCCATTCTGTTCCGGTAATGGAGTGATGGTCAACGCGGATTCCTGCATCCACGGTGAGCCATGACGCGATGTCCTGTCTGAAATCAGCATATCCTGCCACCTCGTTGCGATGAGAACGCCCGCTCTGTTTGTTGGGCGTGTCGAGCACTTCGCCGGTTGCGATAGACGTATAGTAGGCTTTTCCGTAGATATGCTGGAAGTCAAGGCCGGCCGTAACTCTGTTGCCTTCGAACAGATTGACGCTCTGATACCAGGAAATGCCCGTCAATGCGTCCTTAGAACGGAAATATCGGGTGGTAGGACTGTTCACTGGGTCGGCCGTACCGTCGTTTAACTTATGCCGGCCATAGTTGGCATAAACGCTCAGCGCACCACTTGTGCGGTCGTAGTGGTTTTCCAGCGCCGCCGAAACTACTCCGCGCGTAATCCATTGGTCTGCATTCCAGAGTGGCGAGGTGGTTGTCCCGGGGTGAGAAGCATTGAAATGCGTAACGTTTCCATCTATATAGGTGTTCCAATGGCTGGAAATGTCGTAGCCGATCTTCATGTATCCGCCGTATTGCTCGAATCCCATTCGCGGGCGGTGGTTGTCAGAACGTCCGTATTGTGCAGAAACGGTGGTCGATAGTTTCCCTTTTCGTGTCTGGTTGGATATTTCTCCCGTCACCGTTCCGTAACTGCCAGCCCCTAAGTTGAGCGTGGTGTGCGACCCTTCGGCATGGTTTTGGCGCGTAACGATGTTGAGGACACCGCCCATGGCATTTGAACCATACAGCACGGAGGCAGGTCCTCTGAGCACTTCAACGCGCTCTGCCATGAGCGTTTGGTAACTGTCGGAGATGGGATGGCCATAAACACCGTTGTATTGAGGGTGTCCGTCGATGAGCACAAGCAACTGGCCGGCACCGCCACTGATGCCTCTTAGGTTGATGCCTCCTGCTGCTCCGCCCGAAACACCATATCCCAGCATGCCGCGAGCGGTGAGCATGAGGCCGGGAACCTGCTGCATCACGGTGGGCAAGACGGATGTCTGATACTGATTGGTCAGTTCTTCGTGGCCAATCACGGTTACGGTCATGGGCAAATGGCGCACGTCGGTGGCGTTGCGCGTGCCTGTTACGACAATTTCCTGCAATGTCAGCGAATCGGGCTGCGCGGCAAAGCCGGCCAGCGATGCCATCAATGCGAATAAGGATAAGGTTCTTTTCATTTTGATTAGGTTGTGGATAATTATCCTGAATATTAATAATGAGATATCGTTTGCAAAAATAACAACAATTTCCATGAAAAAAAAGTAAATGCGATTTTTTTATCGGAATACGCAAAAAAAGTTTGCTTCCATTATGCAATTATACCCGAAAGAACGCTTGTGGTTTCAGAATAAATGTGTACCTTTGCAGACAGCGGCAGTCTGTTATTCGCACATATACAACCAGTGGGAAACAGGCGCGACAGCAAGAAAAGGTAAACATTATTATAATATTATAGTATTATGAAGAAGATTCAAGTAATTCTTTTGACACTGGTCACCTCTATACTGGTGTCATGCGGAACCACAAGTACGGTGCCTATCACGGGCAGAAAGCACCGTCTGAGTGTAAGTGACGAATACGTGCTGAGCCTAAGTTCGCAGCAATATGCCCAGTACATGAAGTCGGCAAAGGCCTCCACCAATGCCACGAATACGGCAATGGTGAAGCGGGTGGGCCAGAAACTGGCCACAGCCGTAGAGACTTATCTGAAAGGACATGGCTTTGCCAATGAGGTGAATAACTTTGCGTGGGAGTTCAACCTTGTGCAGGACAATCAGGTGAATGCATTCTGCATGCCTGGAGGTAAGATTGTGGTCTATGAAGGCATTCTTCCTGTGACGAGAGATGAGGCTTCACTGGCCATCGTTCTTGGTCACGAGATTGCCCATGCCGTGGCTAAGCACTCGGCAGAGCAGATGACCAAGGCCAGCAACTCCAGCACCTTGGTGCAGATTGGCGGTGCTCTCGCTTCGGCAGTGGGTGTAAGCCAGACGGCTACAGAACTGGGAACGGCAGCCCTGTCGCAGGGTTTGTCGCTGCTCAATCTGAAATATTCGCGCGACAATGAGAGCGAAGCCGACTACATGGGACTGATTTTTGCAGCCATGGCCGGCTATAATCCCAACGTGGCCGTGACGTTCTGGCAGCGCATGGCAGCCCAGGGATCGAGCAATGTGGCCACTTGGATGAGTTCACACCCATCTGATACCAAGCGAATTGCCGACATTCAGAAGCATCTGCCCGAGGCTCTTACCTATTATAAACCAGCAGTGCAGACGATAACTACCACCAAAAAGGCAACAACAAGCACCAAAAAGAAAACCGCCACAACGAAGAAAACCACAAAGAGATAAGACGGTATGACTCGTGAGGTTGCGCTGTATAGGCCAGAGCAAACGCAGAGGGCTATGGAGCGCAACCTCGTTTTTTTATTCGCTATTTCCAAGGCATGAACTTCCTGCTTTCCATATTCTGCTCTCCCCGGCCTGGCGCTGTGGTGGACATGCCGGCCTCTGTGAGCAAGTGGCTGTGCAGGAAGGGATATACGGCCATTACGCTTTTCGGCCGCATTTATACACGTGAGCAGGCAGCAGCCGACAGATTGAATGCCAGGCTCGATGCGCTGAAGAACCATGAGATGATCCATCTGAGGCAGGCACAGAACACTCGCAATTCGTGGCTCTTGTTCTATTTGCTTTACGGATGGCACTCGCTGCTTGCCTTGCGCTATTTCCGCAGGACGCGAAATGCCGCCTATTATCTGAATCCCTTTGAGATAGAGGCCTATTGCCACATGTACGACCTGCATTATCTTGACCATGTTGGCAGGGGCGGAACCGATGAATGGCGCAAGTTTGCCAAGATGTCGCTTGCCGCGCGCCTGCGATATATCAGGCGTAACAACATCGGATGAAGGCTGTTTGCAAACTTTTGCAAACCGTTTTGCCAATTGCGAATTATTGAGAACCATTTTTCTTGGCATCATCATTTATTTATTATATCTTTGCAACAAGAAACAATCAGTGAAGATGATGCAGTTAACCATAACCATATTGACGCAGCGGGAGGTGTTTCTCCTGATTCTATGCACCGTTACCTATGTGGCTCTGTTCATCGTGGCTGTGCAGAACAGCCGCCGGAAGATTCTGCTGCTGGAAGAACGACTGCGGAAAGTGCGCACCATGCAGGATGAGCAGCAGGCCAAAAGCCGCAAAAGCATTGAGGAAAATGAGCAGAAAATAGAGGAACTGGAGATGCTCTTGCAGCAATTGGGCGATGAAAACTCGGTGCTGCGCCTTGAATTGGAGGAGAAAAAGGCACGTCTCGACTATAATAATAAGGTGGCACGCATTGAAGGAGAGAAGCGCCGGCAGGCAGAAACCACCATTTTCAGTTCGGATATCTATAAGCGTATGCAGGAATACATCGACAAAGGCAGAAGCATGTCGCAGCAAGACTGGACTGATTTGGTGCAACTGATTGACGGCATCTACACGGGCTTCACCGAAAAACTGTTCAGTCTCTACAAATTGTCTGCCCAGGACTATTACGTAAGCCTGCTCATCAAGGCGCGTATACAGCCCAGAGACATTGCCACGCTGACGGCCCACAGCAAGGAGAGCGTGGCTTCCACGCGCAGCCGACTGTTCAGCAAGGTGTTCGGAAAGAAAGGCTCGTCGAAAGACTGGGACGATTTCATCCTGTCCATCTGACGGGCGCGATGCACCGCATGCAAGTAATCCCGCATCGGGGAACAGCAATAAAGTAAAACAACCAATTAAAAAAAAGGAAAAGATATGATTGACTATTTATCACAACACCTATGGCAGATGTGGGCGGTAGTGGCCGTGGTCTGCCTCATTCTTGAACTGACAGCCGGCGATTTCTTCATCATGTGCTTCTCCATAGGAGCCGTCTTCGCCGTGGTCTGCGCTGCCTTGGGCGGCAGTTTCTATTGGCAACTGGCCGTGTTTGCCCTGTTCACCATTGTGAGTCTCTTCCTGGTGCGCCCGTTTGCCCTGCGCTATTTGCATAAGAACGAGGAGCACAGAGTGAGCAATGCCGATGCTCTTCTGGGACGTCGGGGCAGGGTGGTAGAGACCATTGAGGCCGGCGGCTATGGCCGGGTGGCTATCGACGGCGATGTGTGGAAGGCTGCCGCCACGACAAAAGACGAGATTCCAGCCGGCAAATACGTGCGCGTAACCAACCGCGAGAGCATTATCATCACCGTGGAACCTGCCGACTGACACCTTTTTTCATAGCAAATGTTTCATTTAAAATAACTAATAATATGGATTTTATGACTTATGTTTTGATCGCCATCGTAGTATGTGTGATTCTTTTTGCCAAAATGGCACTGGTTATCATCCCACAGTCGGAAACCAAAATCATTGAGCGACTCGGACGCTATTATGCCACCCTCAAGCCTGGTATCAATGTGATTATCCCCTTTATCGACCGTGCCAAGGAGATTGTTGTGCTGAATCGCGGCCGCTATGCTTATTCCAACAACATCGACCTGCGCGAACAAGTGTATGATTTCCCGAAGCAGAATGTGATTACCAAGGATAATGTGCAGACAGAAATCAATGCGCTGCTCTATTTCCAGATTGTTGATCCGTTCAAGGCTGTCTATGAGATTCAGAACCTTCCCAATGCTATCGAGAAACTTACACAGACCACCCTGCGTAACATTATCGGTGAATTGGAACTGGACGAAACGCTGACTTCGCGCGATACCATTAACACCAAACTGCGCTCCGTGCTCGACGATGCAACCGATAAGTGGGGTGTGAAGGTGAACCGAGTGGAATTGCAGGACATCACACCGCCGGCAAGCGTGCTCAATGCCATGGAAAAGCAGATGCAGGCAGAGCGTAACAAGCGTGCTCAAATCCTCACTTCAGAAGGTGAGAAGGCAGCAGAAATCCTCGCTTCTGAGGGTGAAAAGACGGCTATGATCAACCGCGCCGAGGCCGCTAAGCAGCAGGCCATCCTCACGGCAGAGGGTGAAGCGCAGGCTCGTATACGTAAGGCCGAGGCAGAAGCCATCGCCATTGAGAAGATTACGCAGGCTGTGGGACAGTCAACCAACCCGGCTAACTATCTGCTTGCACAGAAATACATCCAGATGATGGAAGAACTGGCCAGCGGAAACCAGACCAAGACTGTCTACCTGCCATACGAAGCCACAAACGTGATGGGCTCTATTGGCGGCATTAAGGAACTGTTCAAGGGCGAGTAATCACACCTTGCATGCAAGGGCGCACGGCTCACCTTGCGCCATATATACGAAACATCCCCAGGGGTCTCTCAGTCCTGGGGATGTTCTGTATAGTGGATTTCATGCACATCTCGTGGCAAATAATCCCGCAAAACCTTTTTCATCCGATGCCGGCATCACAGGAAAACAGCACTTTCCTGCTCTGATAAACAGCATTTTCGCGCATAGATAGCACCACTTTCGTGCCTTGATAACGTCTGTTTTCACCCTTCAAAGCAATGAGTAGCAAAAGCAAATTAAATTAATTTACCGTGCAAATTAAATTGATTTACTTTCCAAATCACATTAACTTACTCTGCAAATCACATTAATTTACTTTTGCAAATCTATCTGGCGCTGGCTGCATCCTGTAGGTTTTCTGACAGGAAAAGGCTACTTTCTTCGTAACGAATCGTGACGGAGAATCTGTTTCCTGGGCAGTTTAAATGGCTGTAGTTGAGGCCGCATGTTTGGAATAATCAAAAATATAAGGCTTTTCTCTCGCATATATTTTTAAAATCTTCACGCTTGGAATAACAAATTTATTCCTTTTCTTTTTTGCTTACTCAGATTTTTCGTATCTTTGCGACGGAAATATTATGGATACAAGTTTACACATTAAATATAATAAGGCGGAGAAGTCGCCGATGAAGCAGCAAAGCGATGAAAAACTGGTGGAGTGGTTCAAGGAACACACCAAAGTGATTGCTTTTGATGCAGACGATACGCTGTGGGACTGCCAGTCGCACTTTGAAGCGGTGGAGAGTGCCTATTGTGAGATGCTTTCTCCGTGGGGCGACGAAAAGTATATTTCGAGCGAACTGTTCAAGACCGAGACGGCAAACATGGAAGAACTGGGCTATGGCTGCAAGGCTTTCACACTGTCGTTGGTAGAGAATGCCGTGAAAGTGAGCAAAGGGACTATCTCGGCCGACTTGTTGTTGAGAATCCAGGAGGCTGGTCGCAGCCTGTTGCGCTTACCTGCCACGCCGTTGCCAGGTGTTGATGAAACGCTGAAAGCCCTGCGGAATGCAGGGAAATACAGGATGGTGGTGTTCACTAAAGGCGAAATCCAGGATCAGGAAAACAAACTTCGACGCTCCGGTCTGTGGGAATTCTTCGACCGTGTGGATGTGGTAGCCAACAAAACACCGCGCCATTACCGGGAGTTATGCGAGGATTTGAACATCAGCATCGACGAACTGCTGATGGTGGGCAACAGTTTCAGGTCTGACATAGAGCCGGTGCTGGCCATTGGCGGTTATGCCATACATGTGCCTTTCGAAGTAGTATGGGCGCATGAGCACATGGAAGCGTATGAACATGAGCATCTGCTGACATGCAGTAAGTTCAGCGAACTGATGTGTCTGGCGGAGTAGAATAATGGAAAACAGAATAGGTGGGGTGTCGTCAGGGCATCTTGCGATAAACAAAGAAACGTGAAGATGACAAAGGTATGTATTGTTGCGGGTGCCCGCCCGAACTTTATCAAGGTGGCACCGCTTATCCGTGCTATTCAAAACACGGATGGCATGGAATATCAATTGGTATACGCAGGTAGTGAAAATGATTCTACACTGGAGGGTTCTCTGTTTGATGATTTGCAAATACCTCGTCCCCATGCTTACCTGCGTGTGGACAGCCAGAGCCTGAATGAGATTACCGGGCGTGTGATGGGTGAGTTTGACCGCTATCTGGAGAATCATCCTGCCGACGTTGTGGTGGTTGTGGATGATCTGGCATCTACCATGGCAGCAGCAATTGTTACCAAGAAAAGGGGCATTCGCCTGGCGCACTTGGTGGCCGGAACACGCAGTTTTGACATCAAGATGCCCAAAGAGGTAAACCGCTTGGTGATTGACGGACTGTCGGATCTGCTTTTCACGGCTGGAGTGAGCAACAACAGCATTACCAATCGTGAGGGCGCAGAGCAGAGCCGCGTGTATATGGTAGGCAATATCTTGATTGATAATCTCCGTTTCAATCATTCTCGATGGCAGAAACCCGATGTGATGGACCAATTGGGACTGAAAGAGGGTGAATATGTGGTGTTTACGGTGAACAGGAAAGCCTTGATGGGCGATGATAGCAAACTGAAAAGCCTGCTGGAACACATGATTAAAGCCTGTGAAGAGAATGGCGGGAAGAGCATTCCTATCGTTGCGCCATTGCGGGGACTGGCAAAAGACGTTGTCTCCAGAATATTGCCGGCATCGCCTTGCTTACATCTTGTTCCGTCTCTTCCTTATCTTCAGTTCGGTTATCTCACTTCCCACGCCATGGGAGTGGTTACCGACAGCGGAAACGTGGCGGAAGAAGCCACGTTCAATGGCGTTCCATGTATCACGCTGAACAGTTATACGGAGCACATAGAGACGGTAAAGACCGGCAGCAACGTCCTTGTTGGCGAGGATGCAGCGCAACTGTATGCCGCAATGAGGGATTTAATGGCGGGTAATTGGAAAAAATCATCGTTGCCGGAGCGATGGGACGGACGCACAGCAGAAAGAATCGTTAGGATTTTAATGAATGACTAATCCATAATAAGAGTATGAAAAGAATTGCTTTGATTACGGGAGCAACGAGCGGAATCGGTGAAGCATGCGCTCGCAGATTTGCCCAGGGAGGTTTTAACTTGATATTGACGGGTCGCAACAGCGAAAAGTTGCAGCAGATAAAGGCCGCTGCCCAGAAAGAAGGAGCCGAAGTGTTGCTTCTTCAGTATGATGTCCGCGATCGTGACGCGTGTGCCCAGGCTGTTGCATCGCTGAAGGATTGCTGGCAGCAGATTGATGTTTTGATCAACAATGCCGGTCTTGCTCTTGGCTTGGAAAAGGAGTATGAGGGCAATCTGGATGATTGGGAAACCATGATTGACACCAATATCAAGGGATTGCTTACCATGACGCGGCTGATAGTTCCTGGTATGGTTGCACGCAATCATGGCCATGTGATCAACATCGGAAGCGTGGCCGGCGATGCCGCCTATGCCGGCGGAGGAGTCTATTGTGCCACGAAAGCAGCGGTGAAGGCCATAACAGATGGCTTGCGCATAGACGTGGCAGAGTCGGCAGTGCGTGTCACCAATGTGAAACCGGGCTTGGTTGAGACCAATTTCAGTGTCACCCGCTTCCATGGAGATGCCAAACGGGCAGAGGGTGTGTATCAAGGCATTCAGCCGCTGACTGGCGATGACATTGCAGACGTGGCCTTCTATGCCGCTTCAGCGCCGGAACATGTCCAGATTGCAGAGGTGTTGGTGCTGGCTACACATCAGGCGAGTGGCTCGGTGATTCATCGCGACCCGAACCGGAAAGAGAATCTCTCTTAGGCCTCCATACAAAACGGGCCACCAAAGGCAGGTGATCGCTATAGCCATGGTGGTATTGATAGCCTTGATAGTTTCGTCGAGGCTGCATGCCACCATATTGCGGATCTTCCTCCAAGAGAAAAGGAGCGTCGTGGATGAGGCACGACTGGAACGTTTCTTCGAGCCTCTCGCTGATCAGAATATGGTCGATGGATTCCCATCGGCCTTTATATTTATAGGTGCCACGTGCGCCATGGCTTCCCTTGGCGGTGCTTGACACATCTCGCATCTTGTTGTTGACAAGCGTTTCCATGACGGGTGAGTCTGCGCCATCGTTGAAATCGCCGGCAATCATGATGTTGGGATTATGACAAATCGCACGAATCGAGTCAATGGATTGGTTCAGACGGTTCACCACTTGCATGCGGAAGGGCCTCGTTGCGAGATTTCCGCCATGCTTACTGGGAGCATGAACAACGAACACGTGCATGGTATCGCCGTTGATGAGTTGGCCGCAAGCATACAGGATGTCACGTGTGGGGCGCATTCCTTTGAGGGGAACAACCCTCAGGGGATAACTGTTGATAAGCCGGAATGAGAATGGGCTGTACAGGAGAGCCACGTCTATGCCTCGCAGATCAGGGCTGTCGGTGACCACATACTCATATCTTGCCTGTCTCAGCAGTGAGCGCTTGGTCAGGTCGTGCATCACACTGTCGTTCTCAATCTCACACAGCGCAATCATGTCAGGGAGTTTCCATTCTTTCTCTCCATCGCCGCACGAGATGATTTCCTGTGCCACGTTGTTCAGTTTGTTCCAATACCGCGTGCGAGTCCATCTTCTGACACTCTCGGCAGTATACTCCTGGTCGTCTTTTATACTGTCTTTTTGAGTGTCGAAGAGGTTCTCACAGTTGAGTTCCACAAATGTAAATGTGATTCCAAGTATCAGATTGAAGATGCTCATGTGCTTATTTTGAGGAAACCCTTTCAATATCTCTTTTCACGTTCTCTCTGATTTTTGTGAGATAGCCTTTCATTCCTGCGGCATCCTTGTGGTCGATAATCTCAAGCAACTCTTTCAGTTCTGAACGGATTTGTGCCACTTGGTCGTGCGTATAGGGATTAAACAAGATTTCTTGCAGCAGGTAATCGTCTTCGCTGAGCACACCTTTGGCAATGCGCATGTGGCGCTTGAAGGTGGTGCCTGGCGCATCCTGATGCTTCATGACTGCCGCAAACACGAATGTTGACACGAATGGGATGCTGAGCGAATAGGCCACGGTCTTGTCGTGTTCCTCAAATGTGTATTCATAAATGTTCAGGCCCAGTTTGCTGTAAAGGTCCTTGAAGAAGATGCGGCCAATGAAATCACCTTCGCTGATGATAATGGCATTCTCTTCTGAAAGTTGGTTCAGATTGGCAAAAGTGGGGCCGAACATGGGGTGTGAACTTACATAGTGCATGCCCGTCTGTTCATAAAACTCCTTGAGACCGGTCTTCACTGATGCGATGTCGCTGATGATGCAGTCTTTGGGAAGATAGGGAATCACCTCGTTGAATGCCGGTATCGTATATTTCATGGTCACGGCATTGATGACCAGTTCGGGCTTGAAGTCCTTGATTTCTTCTAATGATGTGAAACGCAACGTGTTGTAAGTGAACCGTAATCTCTTCGGATCTCTCTCAAACACTGCCGTTTCATGCTCAAAACTGAGCAGGTCGAGGAAGAAACTGCCCATCTTTCCTGCTCCCAGCACTAATATTCTCATAGCGTAAGATTATTTGTTGATGATTTCAATCTGTTGACGCACACTCTCTTCATGGACGGCTTCGAAGATGCGTTTTACGAAATCCCCATCCATTCCGCATAAAGATCCCTGCGCTCCGCGCTTGTCAAGGATCTCGTTATAGCGTCGGGCTTGCAGCACAGTCATGTTATGCTCTTTCTTGTACTGGCCTATTTCCCTGCAAACGCGCATGCGCTTAGACAAGAGTTCCATCATTTCGTTGTCTATTTCGTCAATCTGTTTCCTCAGTTGCGTGATTCCCTCGGTAGAAACTTTTTCGTCACGGATGATAAGAAGGCTGAGAATATAGTCGAGCACATCGGGTGTTACCTGCTGTTTTGCATCGCTCCACGCATTGTCGGGGTCGCAGTGACACTCTACGATAAGGCCGTCGAATCCCAAATCCATGGCCTGCTGGCAGAGTGGGGCAATCAGTTCGCGACGGCCTCCGATATGGCTTGGGTCGCAGATGATGGGCAGATTCGGTATGCGTCGGCGCAATTCGATGGGAATTTGCCACATGGGCATGTTGCGATATATCTTCTTGTCGACACTGGAGAATCCTCTGTGGATGGCACCTAATCTCTTGATACCAGCCTGATTGATTCGTTCAAGCGCACCAATCCATAGTTCCAAATCCGGATTCACGGGGTTTTTCACGAATACGGGGATGTCTACACCTCGCAGCGAGTCGGCAATTGCTTGCATGGCAAACGGGTTTGCGCTGGTTCGGGCTCCAATCCAAAGGATGTCGATGCCATATTCCAGGCACAGTTCCACATGCTTGGGAGTAGCCACTTCGGTTGTCACCAGCATTCCCGTTTCTTCTTTTACTCGTTTCAGCCATGGAAGTGCTTTCTCTCCATTGCCCTCAAAGCCTCCTGGTTTTGTGCGTGGTTTCCATGCGCCGGCACGGAAATTATGGCATCCCTTCATGGCGAGTTGCCGGGCTGTGGTCATTACTTGTTCTTCTGTTTCAGCAGAACATGGGCCTGCGATGACAAACGGGCGCTCGTTATCGCTGGGTAGATTCAGTTTTTCTAATTCGAGTTCCATATTTATTTGTTTTTGTTATGTTCTTTATTAATACCTTTTTGGTGCTACCATTCCAATGCCTGTATGCGCTGGAGAGCCTCTTTCATTTTATCGTCTTTGGCGCATAGGCTGATACGTATATAGCGAGCACCATTGCTTCCGAAGATGAAACCGGGGGTGATAAACACGCGGGCTTCGTGCAGAACGCGCTCTGTCAGCATTTCGGCATCATCGTATTTCTCGGGAATCTTGCCCCAAAGGAACATTCCTCTTTGCTTCTTGTCGAACACGCACCCGAGTGTGCTCATGATTTCTTCTGCAATCATGCGCCTTTTCTGGTAGGTGTTGATGTTGGCTTCCACATGCCATGATGCGTCGTTGTGCAGTGCTTCGGCTGCGGCGAGTTGGATTCCGCGGAAAGTTCCACTGTCGATATTGCTCTTTATCTTAAGAATCCACTGGATGAACTGGGCATTGCTGCAACACATTCCCACGCGCCAGCCCGGCATGTTGTGGCTTTTGCTCATGGAGTTGAATTCAATGCAGCATTCCTTAGCCCCATCCACTTGAAGCAGCGACAAAGGTTTGTCGTTCAGAATGAAAGAATACGGATTGTCATTCACCACAACGATGCCGTGCCTTTGTGCGAAATCCACCAGTTTCTTGTAGGTTTCCATCCGGGCATTACCGCCGGTGGGCATGTTGGGATAGTTGGTCCACATCAGTTTCACCCCGCTCAAGTCCATCTTTTCCAGTGAGTCAAAGTCGGGCTGCCATTCGTTGTCCTCCCTCAAATCATAGTTTACAATCTCTGCACCGAGGATTTTGCTCAGCGATGTGTAAGTGGGATATCCGGGATTGGGCACTAATACCTTGTCGCCAGGATTGACGAATGCGAGTGTTGCATGCAGAATGCCTTCCTTGCTTCCTATGAGCGGCAGTATTTCTGTCTGCGGATTCAAGTCTACTTGATACCATCTCTTGTAGAAAAACGCCATCGCCTCACGGAGTTCCGGGGTTCCCATTGTAGGCTGATAGCCATGGGCATTAGGGTTGGCAGCCACCTCGCATAACTTATCGACAGTTTGGCGCGACGGCGGCATGTCAGGACTGCCGATGGCCAGACTGATAATATCGTGCCCTTCAGCATTGAGCCTTGCCACTTCTTTCAGTTTTCTGCTGAAATAATATTCGCTTACTTGACCGAGTCTGTCGGCCGGTTGTATCTGATTCATATTCATTCCGTATGATTGTTAGAAACTGGTGTATTCTCCCAATATTTTCATTTCTTTCGTCAGTGGCGCTATCGCGTCGATGCTTTGCCTGTAGCGTGTGAGACTGTCATAAGTGACATCCACATAGAACATATACTCCCATTCATGTCCAATGATGGGGAGCGACTGTATCTTGGTAAGATTGATTCTATAGAATGAAAGAATGCTTAAAACCTGCGAGAGTGAGCCCTCCTCGTGGGGGAGTGAGAATACAAGACTTGCCTTGTTGGCCTTCTCAAGAGGCCTTAGAAAGTCGGCTTTCATGGGATTGCACACAACGAGGAATCTGGTGAAATTGTGCTTGTTGTCTTCTATTTGGTCTTCCAAAATGCGCATCCCGTTCATTTCTGCGGCTTCTCTGCTGCAGATGGCGGCCCATCCTTTGCACTGATTCTTGGATATATATATGGCAGAGCCTGCTGTATCTTCTGCTTCAACGGCTTTCAGATCGGGATGATTGGAAAGAAAGCCTCTGCATTGCATGAGGGCTACGGGATGAGAATGCACTTCAACAATCGTAGACCAGTCGTCCTCTGGCAGACAGCAAATGCAATGGCTTATGTGCAGTTTGTATTCACCGACGACAGCATATCCAGAGTCGCGCAGCAGTTCATAGTTGTGAAGCAGCGAGCCGGCGATTGTATTCTCGATAGCCATCATTCCGATGGCTGTCGGATCTCGCTTGATGTTTTCAAACACCTGTTCGAATGTGGAGCAACAAATGAGTTGCACTTGCTCGTCTTTGAAATACTGCCGGGCAGCCATGTCATGAAACGATCCCACCAATCCTTGTATTGCTATTCTTTTCACTGTCTTTCTTTTGTATATTATGTATGTAATTAAAAAGTCCCGTCTTTTCTTTGAAAGCGGGACTTTGTTGTATTCTGATTGAATGTTATTCTTGATTGAGGTTTACATGCAACTTCCCGCTTCACAGTTTCCTGCAAAGTAAAAATAAAAGTAATAGAAAGATGCATTTTGATGATTCATATTCATTGTTTTTTAATTTTCGGATGCAAAATTAAGACTTTTCTTTGAACTAAACAAACATTTTGCAACTTTTTTTAAAGAAATTCTTTTTATTCGTTATTGTTGTCTATTTGTGATTATACGCAAGCACATCCCACAAGGAATCAATTCGCGCCTCGGGATCCCATTTCCCGTCAAATGTCCATTTCGGAGTTATTTGTTCGGGTCGCGGTGCTCCTTTTGCCTCATCGAGGTTGTTTCTCATCCAGTTGAAATCGCCTCCCTTCCTGTGTACATTATATATATACACACGCTGTCCCCACGGACAGGGATCAAGCACCTGGTCGGTATAGGCATAACCGATAGGGTGATCGATGATTCTATCGGACATTGTGCAGTTGATGAGAAAGAATTGGGAATCATGGTGATAGCGTCCCAGCGTGACCGGACTCTTAGAATCGAAGTGAGAATCGGTAATCACCAGTTTCTTGTCGTAGTTGCCGCGTCCGTCGTGCCAGATGAGTGCGCGTCCGTCTCCATAGAAACGGCAGCGTGTGGCATAGCACCAACCGCGCGGACAAAGGAAGTCAACACCTGGGCAACGCAGGAAAAGGTCGGCATGATAATACATTCCTTCACCGCCTTCTGCCCATAATGAAAGGGCATCGTTGCCGTCTGCCCATACATTACAGTTGATGACAATCGTGCGCGTGGCCCTTCCGAAGATGGCCATCTGATGGGCTGTCGTGGGTTCTATAGTGCTTCCGTAGTTGTTATATACGGTGAGGTTGCTGATGATGCAGTCGTTGGCACCCTCCTGCAGCACAATCACGCCATTGCCAACAGGCTTTCCTTTGTACTCTTTTATAGTCCGCTTGCTCGAAAGTTCAGGAAACACAATTTTGGTTTCGTTTCGGTCTTCACCCAGAAGTACGATATTGGGCTTGTCTATTATCACTTTTTCGTTGTATGTGCCCTTTTTCACTAGTATTACATAAGGGGATGCTGCGTTGACTGGTGCTTTTTCGATGGCAGCCTGTATGCTTTCGCCGTTTTTCACGATGGCATCGTAATGGCCGGCATCGCTTTTGTCGTACTTGGCTTTCCATCTGTTGTACAATCTGTACAATCGAGCGGGGCCGTCGCTATACCATCCATAGCCGTTTCGTCTCTCATGGCCTATCTCACTGAGATGTTTTTGGGGCACACCATCGCGATCGCAGAAGAACGGTTGTTCATTTTCCAGGTCGTAATAGCGGGCCCAGATGGGGCCGGCCTTAGAATCGTTCACCACGCGACGGTCATTTTGACCGTTTTTATCGCGATATGATTCCAGCCGGATGCCCATCAGTTTGTGCGATTCAAACCATTCCATGGCTCCATTTACTGCTTCTTTGATACGATTGCTGGGGTTTGGGATCTCCATAAGTAATTTAACGAGTGACGCACTCTCAGAAGAACAGTAGGAAGCCAGTTCAAACGAGCGGGCAGGAGCAGGCTTCAGCGTTTCGCGGTCGTGCTGTTGGCACCATACAGTGGGCTTCCCGTTTACCACAATCTGTGTGTTCAGGATGCATTCCACGCCTTTATCGAAGGCCGCAGCGAGTTTTTTGCGCATTTTGGCATCAACGAGGTTCCCAAAAGGTGCTTTTCCGTCGCGCAGGTCACGTATCACCTGCATGGTTTGCACCATGGCATCATCGTTGTAGGTGATGTGAATTTGGTATCCATGGTTGTCAGGCCAGAACTGCGGCCATCCACCATTCTTGTATTGGCCGCTCAGCATGAACTGAACTCCTTTCAAGAAAGCCTCTTTGTATTTGTTCATGTCCGCCCGGTCGGCAGGATTGTTTTCTGAAGCCAGCACGTTGTAGAGTCGTGCCAGATATGTCATTTCCGTGATGGTGGCATCGTTGTCTGTGGTAGAGTCGTTGCGCTTTCCTTTATCGGCCAATACCACATCGCGTTCCTGTCCCAGTTCGCGGTGAATGGGCAGATTCTTGGGCCATCCGCCTGTTATACGCTGATAATCGAGCACGTTCTGTGCTATTCGTCTTGCCTCTGGAGTCTTGAAGAACTCATCGGGATAACTTCTGGCTATCTGTTTCCATTCTCGCGAAGAGTAGTTGTAGTCGCGATGCCCTTGCAAATGCTGTGCAAAGACTCCTGCAGACATGAAGGCAAAAATAATGCAAGTTATGATTTTTCTCATTTGGTAAGAATTAGCGGTTCTATAGAAAAAACGCGTGAACGGTGTCTTAGTAACCATGAAAAATCGTGATTTTATGCGAAATATTCTTTACGGATGGTGAAGGATTAATATAAAATGAGTAAATTCGCACCGTTAAAAAAGATGAGTATGAAAAGAATGGTCATCATATTCTTCGCGTTGTGGATGTCTTTCACGGTGAAAGGGCAGGAGTTGGCAGATACTCTTGCCTATAGGCTGTCACATGCACCGAGTGCTTATACAGGCATTCATGAGGATGTTCTTTTCAGCGATTCTCTCCATTTGCCTGCCTTCACCCAATATGGCAAGTTATATAATATTGGTATGTTTCCATACGCATGGGGCGGTTTGTATCAATGGAACCTGCATCAGGGACTTAATGTAAGTCTGGGAGCCAGCGCGTTTGCGCAGTTCGGCAAGCATGCACGTCATGGAGCGGGCTTTTCTCAGAATATTTCCATGATGTATGCCGACACCATTTCACACAAGTTGTCCTTCGCTATCGGTGGCTATTTCAACAATCTGTCGTGGGCGCATGATACTTATCGCGATGCAGGTTTGAATGCCGTGCTCAGTTATATGTTCAACAACCATTGGGAAGCGTATCTCTATGGTCAGAAGTCTCTGGTGAATACGCGAATGCCGCTTCCGCTTTATGACGTGAACGACATAGGCGACCGAATAGGAGCAGCCGTAAAATACAATGTGTCACCTAATTTCAGCATTCAGTTGAATGTGGAAAAAAGGGATTACGACATGTCTTATCCACAGACGATACCAGACATTCCGAAGACTCCAGCGAGACGTTTCGGAAACTGATGATTCACGTTTTATCGTCCATTGCGGATTGGGCAAAAGCGAAAAAACGAATGATATTTCCTATTTCTCAAGTTTTAGGCGCAGACTGTTCAATACCACGCTTACGCTGGAAAAAGCCATCAGGGCACTCGCCCACATGGGTGTAATCTGCCACGTGGCACCAAAAAGAGTGGGCAGTCCTGCGGCGATGGGTATGCAGATGATATTGTAAATGAAGGCCCAGAATAAGTTTTGATGAATCATGTTCACCGTTTTTTTCGACAAAGAGATGGCATTGCCTATCTTGCGAAGGTCGGTACTCATCAGCGTTACCTGTGCCACGTCCATGGCAATGTCTGTTCCTTTCCCCATGGCAATGCTCACATCGGCTGCTGCCAATGCCTGCGTGTCGTTGATGCCGTCGCCAACCATGGCCACATGCTTGCCTTCTGCTTGCAGTTTGCGCACCAAATCCTCCTTGTCTTGGGGCATCACTCTGCTCCGGTAGTGGTCTATTCCCGCTTTTCCGGCCCAGTATGCAGCCGCTTCTTCATTGTCGCCGCTCATCATGAATATGTCTATGCCTTGCTGGCGGAGCGATGTCATGGCCTCACGAGCATGAGGTTTGAGTTGTTCACGTTGTTCCAGTTCGATGTTTTGTGCAGCCGCGCTTCCTAAATCCAGATTGGGTATGGTGAGCGTACCCGTTTTGTCAATCACCAGCGTGTCGGTATTGCGGATGTTTTCCAGTGCTGTGGCATCTTTGATCAGTATGTTTTGTTGGGCTGCCTTGCCAATACCAACCATTAAAGCAGTGGGTGTGGCTAATCCCATGGCACATGGACAGGCTATGACCAATACACTGACAGCACTCAAAACTGCATGCGGCAATGCCGAATTGCCTCCAGCAATCCACCATATAATAAAGGTGGCGATGGAAATGCATAGCACTGCCGGTACAAAAATCATGGCAATCCTGTCTACGACCCGTTGAACGGGAGCCTTACTGCCCTGTGCTTCCTGTACCATTCGGATGATATTGGCGAGTATGGTGTCTTTTCCCACCTGCTCAGCCTTGAATATCAGCGACCCTTGTCTCACAATGGTTCCAGCAAAAACCTTCTCGCCCTTATCCTTGTTGGCAGGAACAGGCTCGCCGGTAATCATGCTTTCGTCTACGGCAGCCTGATTCCCGCTCATCACAGTTCCGTCTACGGGAATTTTCTCGCCGGTTCTCACCTCGATTATGTCGCCTTTTTGTAGCGTGGCGATAGGTACTTCTTCACCAGAAGCCAGTCTGGCTGTCTTCGGGGCCAGTCCCATCAGAGAACGGATGGCAGATGCCGTGCTGCTTTTAGCGCGTTCTTCCATCAGTTTTCCTGTCAGCACAAATGTGATGATCATCACCGACGCATCGTAGTATGTGTTCCATTCGATGCCTCGGCTGCCCCATGTCTGCTCTCCGAGAAAGGTGTTGTATGCTGAAAAAAGAAAAGAAATACCCGTTGACATGGCCACCAGCGTGTCCATGTTGGTCATTCCGTGTTGCAACTGCTTCCATGCGTTGGTGAAAAAAGACTTTCCGCAATACACCAGATTGGCTGCAGCCAGCAGGAACATCACCTGATTGGCATAGTCCACATTCATCCATTTCATGGAAATAGCCATCACTAAAATGGCAAATATCCATGACAGGATGACCCGCCTGCATAGCAGACGGTAATTGCGTTTCTCTATTTCAGTGACATTCTGCTCCTCATCAACCACCAGGTCGAATCCTATTTTCTGGATGCTTTCTTTCATTTCCTGGGGAGAAATCTCCTCTGGATCAAACTCCACAAGTGCAGTGCGAGCGGCAAAATTCACTGCGGCATGGCTGATACCTTTCATTTCGCTGAGCCGCCTTTCCACATTGGCGGCACAACCAGCACATGCCATGCCAATCACGGCTATGGTTTTCTTTTCCATGACGGTTGTTTCGAAAAACTATTCGTTGTTTCCGAAAATTCCTTTCACCAGATTGTCTAACGCCTTATTCACCTCGTCTTCAATCTTTTCTTTCACTTTCGAGGATACATCGTCTATGGTCTGGTTGATGATACCCTTCACATTGTCCTCAATAGTGGTGGAATCGGATACGAGACTGCTGGCTCCCGGCACGGCACCAACGATGCCATCCCACAGTTTGTTGGTCTGTTGGTCAACCAGTCCTTGCAGGTCTTTCTTGTCGAAAAGCACCCAGACATGGTTCAGCAACCCTACTGACAGTACGTGGTTCTCGCCGTTCAGTTCCGCTTTGGCAAGGCTGAACACCAGATAATTGTCCACGCTGATATTACTGTCGAGTGTGATATCCACCAGTTTGGATACCACGATGTTGCCCAAAACGGCCCAACTGCCCACCTTTCCTGTGAGCGAACTGGTCACGGCAGAACTCACTTCGGAGTTGATAGCCTCCTTATGGTCGTATTTGCCGGGACATGTAACGGCAAAAAGAATCAGCAAACCGATGATGATGGTTAGTATCCACCACTTGCGGTTGCCGCGTTTTTCCTTCTTTTCTTTGGCACGCGACTCCTTGGCCACGTCCTCGTCGTATTTCTCAATGTTCATAGTCCAATATATTTTGGTTAGTATGGATGGCAAAGGTACAAATAAAAATCCAATGAACCAACAATATTTTGAAAATCTCGTTTTGTTTGCAAAAATAATCAAATATTTCATGTAGTTGCCTTTTTTCGTGCATGCCTTTCAGTGGTACGAAGCATGAAGGAGAGTCATGACATGGTTGATGAAGTATATAATAATAAAGTGTGCAATATGCAAGCATGTTTTTTGCAGAGGCTTGGCATCTGTCTTGGTGTGGAAAAAGACCGTTTCTACTTGGTGTCCAGTTCGCTTTTTCGATGCATCCATCAGAATAAAAAATGAAATTTCTTTAGGCTACTGGCTTATAATCTCAAAAATTTTGTGTACATTTGTCGCCCGAAATTAATCTACTTAAAAACAAATGCAATTGTATGAAGAATCAAACGAAAGCAATCCATACACCATTCCGACGTCGCGATGCCTATGACGCGCTGTCGATGCCAGTATATAATGCCGTGGCATTTGAGTTTGACGATGCGGCCACCATGAGCGATGCGTTCTGCAACAGGATAGATGCACCTGACTATTCAAGAGTGGAGAATCCGACGGTTACCTATCTGGAGCACAAGGTGAAGACGCTTACCGGTGCCTCTTACGTGGGAGCCTTCAACTCGGGAATGGCTGCAATCAGCAACACAATGATGGCTGTGGCAGAGCAGGGCTGCAATATTGTAACGTCCAAGCATCTCTTTGGTAATACATTTTCGCTGCTAACGAACACGTTAGCGCGCTTTGGCGTGGAGGCAAGGCTCTGCGATTTAACGAATATCGACGAGGTGAGTCAGTCGGTAGATGGTAATACGTGCTGCATCTTTTTGGAAATCATCACAAATCCGCAACTCGAGGTGGCTGATTTGCGGGCTTTGGCCGAGGTTGCTCATCGTAACCACATACCATTGATTGCTGATTCCACTGTGATTCCATTCACCGAGACGAGCCTACACGAACTTGGCGTTGACATTGAGGTGGTTTCGAGTACGAAATATCTGTCAGGTGGCGCCACGTCGCTGGGCGGTTTGGTTATCGATTACGGCACAACGCCGGGCTTTTATGAACGTGTTGCCCTGGAAATGCTGTTCAATTTCGGTGCGTATATGACACCTCAGGTGGCCTATATGCAGACTTTGGGACTGGAAACGTTGGATGCACGTTACCGGGTACAGTCGTCTAACGCGCTGAACCTGGCACGCCGGTTGCGCGAACTGCCCCAGATTAAATATGTGAACTATGCCGGGCTGGAGGAACATCCATATTACGAGTTGGCGCAACGGCAGTTTGGCAAGACGGCAGGTGCCATGATGACCATCGATTTGGAGAGTCGTGAGGCCTGTTTCCGTTTTATTAACCGTCTGAAACTGATACGTCGCGCCACGAATCTCTTCGACAACAAGTCGCTGGCCATTCATCCTGCCAGCACCATCTTCGGTAATTTCCCAGAGGAAACCATTCGTGAGATGGACGTAAGGCAGACCACCATTCGCCTTTCAATTGGTTTGGAGGATGTAGACGATTTGTATGACGACATCAAACAGGCACTTGAATGATAGAAAAAAACAGAGACTATGAGAACATATGATTTTGATAATGTGATTGACAGAGCGGGCAGCGGCGACCTGAAACACAGTGTTTTGGAAGAGCGTTACGGTCGTGGCGACCTGCTGCCGCTATGGGTGGCCGACATGGATTTTGCCACGCCGCCGTTTATAACCGATGCACTGCGTGCGCGTTTAGACCATTCGCTATTTGGCTATACAGTGGAACCAGCCGACTATTGGCCCACGGTGATTCAGTGGATCAAGGATCATCATCAGTGGGAAGTGCGTCCCGAGTGGATCACTTATATCCCGGGCATCGTGAAAGGTATCGGCATGGTGGTGAATGTGTTTGTGAAAGACGACGAGAAGGTAATCATCCAGCCGCCCGTATACCATCCGTTCCGTCTGACGCCAGAGGGCAACCAGCGCGAAGTGGTGTATAATCCGCTGATAGAGGTGAAGAACGGAGAACAGTCTACCTACAGAATGGATTTCGGCCAATTGGAAACCATCGCCAAAGATCCCAAGTGCAGGCTCCTTATACTCAGCAATCCGCACAACCCTGCGGGCGTAGTGTGGGACAGGCAGACACTTGAGCGGCTGGCGGAGATATGCTATGACAACGGAGTGCTTGTGATTAGCGATGAAATCCACTGCGATATGGCCATCTTCGGAAACAAGCATATTCCTTTTGCATCGGTGTCGGAGAAGGCAGCGCAATGCAGCATCACTTTCGGGGCTCCGTCGAAAACGTTCAACATTGCAGGCATTGTGAGTTCCTATTCCATCGTTCCCAACGAGGCCATCCGTGAGAAATTCTATGGCTGGCTGACCGCCAATGAGTTCAACGACGCACCTCTTTTTGCGCCCATTGCCACCATTGCTGCTTTCAAGCATGGCGAGGAGTGGAGGCAGCAGATGCTTCAGTATATCGAGAATAATGTGCTCTTCGTAGAGGATTATTGCCGAAAGCATTTCGCAAAAGGCGAAAAGCGGCTGATTCTTCCATGGCGTCCGCAGGCTTCGTTCCTGGTTTGGCTCGACTGCCGCGGCCTTGCGCTCGACCACGACAGACTTAACGACCTGTTCGTAAACAAGGCCCTGCTGGCATTGAACGACGGTGAGATGTTCGGAAAAGAGGGTGCTGGTTTCATGCGACTGAACATCGCCTCGCCCCGAAGTGTTATCCTTCAGGCGTTAGAGCAGTTGAGAGCGGCCATCAACAGATAAGAAAAGGAGGAGGTAATGACAGATCAGCAGATTACAAGTGCACAGAACCCGAAAATCAAGACGTTGCTGGCACTTGAGCAAAAATCTTCGGAAAGGCGCAAGGCTGGACTCTTTGTGGTGGAAGGTCGCAGGGAATTGCAGCATTGCCTGCATGCCGGCTATGAGATAGACACCGTGTTCTATTGTCCGCAACTGGTGGAAGAACAGGCAGAGTGGGGTGGTGCGAAGCGCTTTGCAGTATCACCAGAAGTCTACGAAAAGATTGCCTACCGCGGCAGCACCGAAGGTGTTGTTGCCGAAGTGAAGTCAAAAAACATGCGCCTGGAGGATCTTTCGCTGGGCGAGAGCCCGTTGCTGATGGTGCTCGAGCGTGTTGAGAAACCCGGAAACCTGGGTGCTGTGCTTCGCAGTGCCGATGCCGCCCATGCCGATGCCGTAGTGGTTTGCGATCCGCTCACCGATCTTTATAATCCGAACCTCATCCGTTCCAGCGTGGGTGCCCTTTTCACCGTACCTTGTGTGGCATGTTCTTCTGAGGATTGCATCCGTTTCCTGAAACAGCATGGAATCCGCATACTAACCGCACAATTGCAAGATTCAGAACTATATTATGATACCGATATGCGAAAAGGTACAGCCATTGTGATGGGAACAGAAGCCACCGGACTGACCGACCAGTGGCGCCAGGCTGCCGACGCGCATATCCGCATACCGATGCTGGGGCAGATTGATTCGCTGAATGTGTCGGTGAGTGCTGCTATCTTACTGTTCGAGGCGGTGAGACAGCGCGAAAACCAATGATAAAAACGCAGGCTGAATAACGGATGTTCAGCCTGCGTTTCCTTTCTAAATGGTGGTGACTATCACTCTTTGTTCTGCTTCTTCAGTTCGCGCAGACGTTTCTTCTCGGCCTTTGCCTCTGCTTTCAGCCTGCGCTTTTCGGCCTTCGCCTCAGCCTTCTGCTGTCTCTTCTCGGCTTTTTCTTCAGCCTTTTCCTGTGCAGCCTCTTCCAAGGCGTCGCGCAACATGTCCTTGTTGAAAGTGATGACCTGTCCAAACAAGCCCAGCGATAGCAACTTATTCTTGTCCTTCATCTTGATGTGCGTGGTGTTGAACAGGTAATAATTGCTCTCTTTTAACTTTGCAGAGAGCGCACCCTCAATGGCTTTGGTAACCACATTCTTGCCGAAACGCGTCAGTCCGTTGTCCTTGATGCCTTTGTTTTCGGCCTCTTCGTCCACATATTCCTTGATGGCTTTCATCATGGCTTCCCTGTGGGCTTTCTTATCGGGCACGGTTTGTGTCATCAGAATGGCCACACCCAGTATGATTACGATGGTCAAAAGTTTCTTCATATTCTTATTATCTTTTTAATTGTTGATACCGGCGCAAAGTTACAAAGATAAATACGAAATGAAAATGGTACACGGTATTATTTTGGATTTTTCCACGCTTATTAATGAAAAATAATACAGAAGAAGAAATAAATCATCCATTTTTTGCTCACTTCGGTGAATTTTTCGTATCTTTGTCACCAAATTAATGATGATACCTATGAAAAGATTTTGTTTTACAATGGTCATGGCGGTGGTGGTGATGTCGGCATTTTCGCAAGGTCCGAACAACACTGCCAAATACTATCAATCGGCCGACGGCAAGAAAGGTGAGGCACTGAAGACGGCCATGCACGAAATATTGCGTGGCCAATACAAAGGCAAGACTTTCAAAGTGAAGGGATATACGGAACTTGCTTCAGTAGCATATCCAACCACGGATATGCGAAGCGACCGGACGATTTGGGATATGTATAGCACGATTCCCATTTCCATCACCAAGACATCGGGTGATAATTCGGTTGAAGGAGGCATGTTCAACAAGGAGCATAGCGTGCCTCAGAGTTGGTTTGGCGAAGCCTCTCCCATGAAGAGCGACCTTTTCCATGTGTATCCAACAGATGCCTGGGTCAATAATATGCGAAGCAATTACCCCTATGGTGTAGTGAAATCAGTGGCTAATCCGGCCAAGGATGCTTCTGCTGATCGTTTCAGCATAAGAGGTAAATGTGCCACACCAGGCTATAGTGGCACCGTTTTCGAGCCGAATGATCAGTACAAGGGAGATTTCGCCCGCACCTATTTCTATATGGCCACCTGTTATGAAGACAAGAGTTTTACCAGTTCTCTCGGTTCAGAAGTTTTTGAAAGTGGCGACAAGAAAACCTATCCCATGCTGAAGGAATGGGCTCTGAACATGTTCTTGGAATGGTCGCACAATGATGCGGTGAGCGAAAAGGAGACCAAACGCAACGATGCCGTAGCGGAGTTGCAGTACAATCGCAATCCTTTCATCGACTATCCCGGACTGGAGGAGTATATCTGGGGAAGCATGAGGGATGTGGCGTTCAGTTACGACAACTATGTGATTCCCGAAGGAACTTCACCTTATGTGCCAGGTCCTAATACCAATCCGGACAACCCGGTGAACCCTGACAATCCTGGCAGTGTTACACCTACTCCCGCAGAAGGTGAATGTTTGTATAAGCGTGTGACATCTACATCCGACCTGGTTGCTGGTGCAGGGTATATCATCGTATGCGAAAGTGAAAACATGGCCATGTCGGAAAACAGCAACAACATCCGCAAAAACGTGTCGCTGACAACGTCGGGAGGCTCTGTAACCACAAGTGTCAACACCAGTGGAAAGCCTTACGAGGTGACATTGGGATATGTGAACGGCAAGTATACATTCTATGATGAAACGGAGAAAGTGTATCTGGCACAGACCAAGAAAGAGAACAAACTGCACACGGCCACAGAAACAAGTAGTGAAAATGCACAGTGGACGATATCGTTCAGCGGCAATGATGCCATCATTAAGAATGCGTCTTATACAGGCTATAGCATTCAGTATAACAAGAGTGCACCACGTTTCTGCTGCTATTCCAGCACTCAGCAGCCCGTTCAACTCTACAAACGGCAGAGTTCGACAACTGCTGTAGGAACGGTTCCGTTGAGCAAGGCAAAGCCAAATACCGTCATCTACGATATGCAGGGCCGCCGCGTAGGCACAACAGCCAATGGCATGCCGCGTTTGAAGAAAGGAGTCTATGTGATTGGCAACCGCAAAGTGGTGGTGAAATAAGATAGAATCAGACAAAACATAAATTCTTACTAATATGAAATTAAACGGAAGAAGAGAAAGCTCTAACGTCGACGACCGTCGCGGAATGAGCGGTGGTGCAAAGGCTGCAGGCCTCGGTCTTGGCGGTATAGTGATGATCGCCTTGATCACATTCATGTCGGGTGGCAATCTCGGCGATGTGATTTCGAATGTCGGATCGCAGATGGCACAGCAGAGCCAGAATGTTACCACACAGGAAGGACAGCGCGAATTTACGGAGGAAGAGCAGGAACTGGCCAAGTTCTCCAGCCAGATTCTTGCCGGTACAGAGGATGTGTGGGCAGAAGTGTTCCAGAAAATGGGACGTAAATACACGCCTCCCAAGATGGTGCTCTATACGAATAGTGTGCAAACAGCCTGCGGACAGGGCAATGCTCAGGTGGGACCGTTCTATTGTTCGGGCGACCAGTGCCTGTATATAGACCTGTCGTTCTTCACAACGATGAAGAAATCACTGGGTGCCGACGGCGATTTCGCCTACGCATACGTGATTGCACACGAGGTGGGACACCATGTGGAGAATCTGTTGGGTACACTCGGACAGGCTCATTCCGCAATGAGCCGCACCAGTCAGGTGAACGCAAACAAGATCAGTGTGCGTCTGGAACTGCTTGCTGACTATTATGCAGGTGTATGGGCGCACTATGATAATGAGAAATTCTCTTCTTTGGAAGATGGCGATATCGAAGAAGCCATCCGCTGTGCACAGGTAATCGGCGATAATTATCTGCAGGAAAAGGCACGCGGTTACAGCCAGCCCGAGTCTTTCACACATGGCACCTCTGCCCAGCGTATGCGTTGGTTGAAGAAAGGACTTGACACAGGTGACATGAACGGAGGCCCGCGTTTGGATATGTCCGACAGCGAACTGGGATCGTAATCATTCACTGCAATCACATCCATAGCAAGCCCGCTCTTCCCGAAACACTATTTTGTGTTTTGTGGAGAGCGGGCTTGCGTTTTTTTCTTACAATATTGATAAAATAGTTTAAATCAGCAGAGAAAATGCCATTGTTTGCAAATTATTCCTTAAATTTGCATGATTAAATAAAAGAAGAGACAATTCATTTATGTTTGAGAATCTAAGTGACAGACTTGAACGGTCGTTCAAGATCCTGAAAGGTGAAGGAAAAATCACCGAGATAAATGTAGCAGAAACGTTGAAAGATGTGCGTCGCGCGCTGTTGGACGCTGATGTTAACTATAAAGTAGCAAAGACTTTCACTGATACCGTCAAGCAAAAAGCCTTGGGTATGAACGTGCTTACAGCCGTGAAACCTGGGCAGTTGATGGTGAAAATCGTGCACGATGAACTCGCTGAGTTGATGGGAGGCGAGTCCGTGGGGCTGAAACTGGAGAACCGTCCGGCCATTATTCTGATGAGCGGATTACAGGGTTCGGGTAAGACAACCTTCACGGGTAAACTGGCAAACATGCTTTCCAAGAAGCAGCATAAGAAGCCGCTGCTCGTCGCATGCGACGTTTACCGCCCTGCCGCCATAGAGCAGTTGAAAGTGGTGGCACAGTCTGTCGGTGTTCCCGTATATAGCGAGGATGGCAATAAGAATGTGGTGGAAATCGCCAATCATGCCATCAGCGAGGCAAAAGCGAAGGGCAACGACGTGGTCATCATCGATACCGCCGGCCGATTGGCTGTCGATGAGGAGATGATGAACGAGATTGAAAGGCTGAAAAATGCCGTAAATCCTGATGAAACCTTGTTCGTGGTTGACTCAATGACAGGTCAGGATGCCGTGAATACGGCAAAAGAGTTCAACGACAGGCTGGATTTCGACGGAGTGGTGCTTACTAAACTCGATGGAGATACCCGTGGTGGTGCTGCGTTAAGTATCCGCACGGTGGTGACAAAGCCTATCAAGTTCATCGGAACGGGCGAGAAGATGGAGGCAATCGATGTGTTCCATCCCAGCAGAATGGCCGACCGCATTCTCGGAATGGGTGATGTGGTTTCACTTGTTGAGCGTGCTCAGGAACAGTATGATGAAGAAGAGGCTCGCCGACTGCAGAAAAAAATTGCCAAGAACAAGTTCGATTTCAATGATTTCCTGGGTCAGATACAGCAAATCAAGAAAATGGGCAACCTGAAAGACTTGGCTTCTATGATTCCGGGCGTTGGTAAGCAACTCAAAGACGTGGATATCGACGACGATGCTTTCAAGGGTATCGAGGCCATTATCCAGAGTATGACACCTAAAGAGCGCTCCAATCCGGAGATTCTGAATACCAGTCGCCGCATGAGAATTGCGAAAGGCTCGGGAACAAATATCCAGGAAGTGAACAGACTGATTAAGCAATTCGACCAAACCCGGAAGATGATGAAGATGGTAACCACAGGTGGCATGCGCAATATGATGGGAGCCATGAAGAACATGAAGGGTGGAGGAATGCCCAAAATGTAGTCGGACAGGCGGACAAATATGATTTTTCGACATTAACATATAGAATTCTATAACCATAAAACTTATGAACCTGATTGATGGTAAGGCTACTGCAGCCAAGATAAAGGAAGAAATTGCCGCAGAGGTGGCGAGCATCGTTGCTGCCGGTGGCAAGCAGCCGCATCTGGCTGCCATACTCGTCGGACATGACGGCGGTAGCGAGACGTACGTGAAAAATAAGGTTCTCGCGTGCGAAGCCTGCGGATTCAAGTCCACACTGATTCGCTTTGAGGAGGATGTCACGGAAGAAGAACTGCTGGCATGTGTTGACCGACTGAACAGAAATGGTGATGTTGACGGTTTTATCGTCCAGTTGCCTCTGCCAAAGCATATTGATGAGCAGAAAGTAATTATGGCCATAGACTATCGCAAGGATGTAGACGGTTTCCATCCTGTCAATGTGGGCCGCATGGCAATAGGTCTTCCGTGCTTCATTTCTGCCACACCGCTTGGCATTATCACGCTGCTCAGACGCTACGGCATAGAAACGTCAGGCAAGAAATGCGTTATCCTGGGGCGTAGCAATATCGTTGGCAAGCCCATGGCACAGTTAATGATGCAGAAACAATATGGCGATGCCACTGTTACCGTATGCCACAGTCATTCTAAGACGCTCAAGGACGAGTGCCGTGAGGCTGATATCATCATCGCTGCCATTGGACAGCCCGACTTTGTCACTGCAGATATGGTGAAAGAAGGGGCTGTTGTCATTGACGTAGGTACCACACGTGTTGCCGATGCCACACGTAAAAGTGGATACCGCCTGAATGGTGATGTCAAGTTTGATGAGGTTTCACCCAAATGTTCCTTTATTACGCCTGTCCCCGGCGGTGTTGGTCCGATGACCATTTGTTCTCTGATGAAGAACACGCTGGCTGCCGGCAAAAAGGAGTATTATCAGTAATGGCTTCTGCATAGGTGGAGATTTCAAAAAACGTAAGGCGATGACGGCAGAAGAGTATTACCAACTTGGAAACGAATACCGCAGACAAGGCAACTGGCAGGAGGCGATGAACAACTACATGGAAGCCATTGCACTCGATCCGGACAGCCCTGCGGTGACAGCCAAGGAGATGCTGGATGACATCATGAACTATTATTGCAAAGACATGTATAATCCATAAATACAAAAAGCAGTATCATACTAACTTAACATTCTTTTTTAATCTAAAAACAAGACATTATGGCAAGATTCAAAGGTGCTATCATTGTAAACACGGAACGGTGTAAAGGCTGCGCTCTTTGCGCAGAGGCCTGTCCCAAGGACGTGATTGCCTTGGCAGCGAAGAAAGTGAATGTCCATGGATATCCGTATGTCGAAGCCGTGCGTCCAGACGATTGCATTGGCTGCGCTTCATGCGCCATCGTGTGTCCTGACGGATGTATTGAAGTTTACAAAACAAAAGTTGAATAGGCTCACGCCGCTTCAACATTAAACATTAAGTTATGGCAGAACAAGAAGTAACCTTAATGAAAGGCAATGAGGCAATTGCTCATGCCGCAATCCGATGCGGAGCCGACGGATATTTCGGATATCCCATTACCCCGCAGAGTGAAGTAATTGAAACACTGGCCGAACTCAAACCATGGGAAACAACAGGTATGGTTGTGTTGCAGGCAGAGAGCGAAGTGGCATCCATCAACATGGTGTATGGTGGTGCAGGTGCTGGCAAGAAAGTGATGACTTCATCATCAAGTCCAGGTGTGGCACTGATGCAGGAAGGTATTGCTTATCTGGCTGGAGCAGAACTTCCAGGCGTGTTTGTGAATGTTCAGCGCGGTGGTCCCGGCTTGGGAACTATCCAACCGTCGCAGGCTGACTATTTCCAGGCAACGCGCGGAGGCGGAAACGGTGACTATTATGTAATTACGCTGGCTCCTGCTTCCGTACAGGAAATGGCCGATTTCGTAGATCTTGCATTCGAGTTGGCATTTAAGTATCGCAATCCGGCTATGATTCTCTCCGATGGTGTCATCGGTCAGATGATGGAAAAGATTGTGCTGCCGCCGTTCAAACCACGCCGCACGGAGGAAGAAATCCGCCAGCAGTGCCCTTGGGCATCCATCGGCCGCACAAAAGACCGCAAGCCCAATGTGATTACTTCACTGGAACTTACCTCTGAAGTGATGGAACAGCGCAATCTCCATTTGCAGGAGAAGTATCAGCAGATACGTGACAATGAGGTGAGATATGAGACCCACATGTGTGAAGACGCAGATTTCATCATCGTCAGTTTCGGTTCTGCTGCCCGAATCTCAGAGAAAGCCATCGAAATTGCACGTGAACAGGGCCTGAAAGTGGGTCTTTTCCGTCCGATTACCGTATGGCCGTTCCCGTCAAAGCAGATTGCCGAACTTGCGCATGGCAAGAAAGGCGTCTTGGTATGTGAGATTAATGCCGGTCAGATGGTCGAGGACGTGCGCCTTGCCATCAATGGCGACGTTCCTGTTGAGCATTTTGGCCGTCTGGGTGGTATCGTCCCGGAGCCGGAAGAGATTGTGAATGCAATTAAAACAAAATTGATGTAAAGCCATGGATAATAATAATATCATAAAACCGGAGAATCTGGTATATAAAAAACCAACGTTGATGAACGATGTCCCGATGCATTATTGTCCGGGTTGTTCTCATGGTGTCGTTCATAAACTCATTGCTGAGGTAATCGAAGAAATGGGCATGGAAGAAAAATCCGTAGGTGTTTCTCCCGTAGGATGTGCTGTCTTTGCCTATAAATATATAGATATCGACTGGCAGGAGGCTGCCCACGGTCGTGCACCCGCAATCGCTACGGCCATCAAACGTCTCTGGCCCGACCGTTTGGTATTCACTTATCAAGGCGATGGCGACCTGGCATGTATCGGAACATGCGAGACCATCCACGCCCTGAACCGCGGAGAGAATATCACGATTGTATTTGTGAACAATGCCATTTATGGTATGACGGGCGGTCAGATGGCTCCTACCACGCTGATGGGCATGAAGACCAGTACCTGTCCCTATGGCCGTGTGGCATCCTTGCATGGCTATCCGCTCAAAGTTCCTGAGATTGCAGCCCAGTTGGAAGGCACTTGCTATGTAACCCGACAGAGTGTTGACACCGTTGCACATATCAATAAGGCCAAGAAGGCACTGCGCAAGGCTTTCGAAGCCAATATGGCTGGCAAGGGTTCTTGTTTGGTTGAATTCACCTCTACTTGCAATAGCGGTTGGAAAATGCCGCCAAAGAAGGCTAACGACTGGATGGAAGAGAACATGTTCCCGTTCTATCCTCAGGGTGATTTAAAGGATACTACAAAAGAATAAAATTATGAAAGCAGAAATAATTATTTCAGGTTTCGGTGGTCAGGGTGTCCTTTCCATGGGTAAGATTCTGGCCTATTCGGGATTGATGGAAGACAAAGAAGTGACATGGATGCCTGCTTACGGACCTGAGCAGCGCGGTGGTACCGCCAATGTTACGGTGATTGTGAGCGACGAGCGCATATCTTCCCCCATTCTCAGCAAGTATGACATTGCCATCGTGCTTAATCAGCCGTCGTTGGATAAGTTCCTTCCGAAAATCAAACCGGGCGGTATTCTCATCTACGACAGTTATGGCATCATCAACAAACCCGAGCGCGACGACATCAACATCTACTGTATCGATGCCATGGACAAGGCTGCAGAGATGAAGAATTCCAAGGTGTTCAACATGATTGTGCTGGGTGGTTTGCTACAGGTGGCTCCCGTTGTGAGCGACAAAGGTGTGGAGAAGGCTCTTTATAAGACACTTCCCGAGCGCCATCATGCACTGATTCCATTGAACATGGAAGCCATCAAGGCCGGTCGTGAGATTATCAAGAAGATCTGATACATCCTTTTTGAGAGGTGATCCGGATGGTTCACCTCTCTTTTTTTTCCTAATGATTCGTGTTATGAAGCGCAGATTGTTTCCAGTGATAGTTGCCTTCTTGCTGCCCTTTGTTTCATGCTTGGCGCAGCAGCAGTTGTTTTTTTATTGCCCCGATGCCACGAAGGGCCTTCATGTCGCCCATCTTCAGAAAGACGGATGGGTACATGTAGGGCAGTTGTTTTCGTCAGATTACGGAGAGTGGGGAGCGGAAAAACGCATGTTCTCACCTTTTATCCACCATTCGGCAGACGGTTCCTGGCGGGCAGTATTCCAGGTAAACGACCATGCGCCATGCTTTGCCGCCACCTATAGTGACGATCTCATCACGTGGCGTCCACAGGATTATCCCCAAATGGGGCAGAAAGGCTGTTTCTCTCCGGTGATTATTGAGACCGAAGAGGGCATCAACGTTCATTTCGCATCGGCAGAGAATGGCATGCGAATGACAACGGCCACGCCCGACTTCCGCCATTTTTCTCCCGACCGGAAGGCCGACCGCGTGTTTAAAATCAAGAAAGACCGTGCCTTGATTGATGGTCAGGAGCAAGAAGGTCAGCAGATAGAAGTGGCCGACAGCGTGGTTGACAAACTGCTGGCCTATCATCGGGAACAGCAAACCAATAGTGAGCGCTTTGCGGAAACGATGAAAGATGATGAGAAAAACATACTTCCATACCTGCATACGCGCCTTTTCAACGGCGTGCCTACGGCAGAAGCCACGCTCATAGCCGATCCTGTGAAAGAAAAAAGCATTAGCGACAAACTCATCGGCGTGTTTTTTGAGGATATCAATTATGCCGCCGACGGAGGTCTTTATTCAGAACTCATTCAGAACCGTGACTTTGAATACAGCGCGAAAGACTATTCGCGGAAAGGCAAGACATGGAATGCCACCACGGCCTGGCGCACCAGCGGACAATTCTCCATTGCTACCGAGCAGCCCCTCAGTGAGCAGAATCCCCATTATCTTGTCATCTCCAACGACACCTTGAGCAACACGGGCTTCGACGGTATCGCCGTGAAAGAGCAGTCGCACTATGTTTTTTCATTCTTCGTGCGCAACATCGGAAGCGGCAAGAAAACGTTCACCGTCGTGCTGAAGTCAGCCTCCCACAGTGGCGACTCCATCTTGAGCAACCCCGTGGTCATCACAACAAAGGGCAAAACCTGGGCACGCTATCGGGCAGAAATCATCGCAACAAGCAGTTGTCAGGATGCGCGCCTGGTAATCATACCCAAGGGCAAGTCGAAGGCCGCGATAGATATGGTGTCGCTCATGCCGACAGATACTTACAAAGGACATGGCCTCCGAAAAGACATTGCCGAGGCCATCGCCGCCCTTCATCCCAAGTTTGTGCGCTTCCCCGGTGGCTGCATGACTCACGGACAGGGCATCGACAACATCTATCACTGGCATCACAGCATCGGGGAATGGCAAAACCGCAAGCCCGACATGAACATCTGGAACTATCATCAGACACGCGGACTGGGTTTCTATGAGTATTTCCAGTGGTGCGAAGACATGGGTGCCGAGCCGCTTCCTGTGCTGGCCGCCGGAGTGCCGTGCCAGAATTCAAAAGCCAATGGCGATGGTTATGCCGGTCAGCAGGGCGGCATTCCCATGGAGGAGATGAAGGAATATGCTGAAGAGATATGCCATCTGATAGAGTGGGCGAATGGCGATCCTGCCACCAGCGAATGGGCCAGGCGCCGCGCCGATGCCGGTCATCCGTATCCTTTCCATCTGAAATACATCGGCATTGGCAATGAAGACCTTGTCTCAACGGCCTTCGAAGAACGTTGCCTGCTCATTGCGAAGGCCGTGCATGAGCGTTATCCGGACATCCAGATCTGCGGAACGGTGGGACCTTTCCATGCTCCCTCTTCCGATTATGTTGAAGGATGGAAGTTCGCAAAAGAGCATCGCGACCTGTTCAGCATGGTGGATGAGCATTATTATGAGAGCACGGGGTGGTTCCTGAATAATCAGCACTACTACGACCACTACGACCGCCAGGGACCGAATGTCTATCTCGGCGAGTACGCATCGTGGACACGTACCGTGGAATCGGCACTGGCCGAGGCCATTCACCTGTGCAATGTGGAGCGCAATGGCGACGTGGTGGCCATGACCAGTTATGCTCCGCTGCTTTGCAACAGCAAGCACCAGAACTGGAATCCCGATTTGATTTATTTCGATAACACATCCGTCACCACCACGCCCAGTTATGAAACGCAGCGCCTTTTCGGTGAGTTCTGTGGCGACCGGTATATCCATTCTGTTGTCGCTGCCGACCGGTTGACCACCGATGAGGCCCACCGTGCCACCGCATTACAGCGCATCGCCGCGAGCATTGTACGCGATAGCGGCACGGGCCATCGCTACCTGCGCCTGGTGAATGCGCTTCCCGTGCAACTGAGAGTGTCGTTGAGTGGCATCACGCTCCCCAGGTCATACTCCGTTCACGGCTTCCGAGGAATGCCTTCTGATACCACCGTAACGCCCATTCGTCAGCAATGCGACAATCGCGGTAGCATTCTCCTTGCACCTTATAGCATGGTGGTGGTTGAGATATAAATAATTGCGGAAGGTCATTCTTCCGCAATTCTTTTATAAAATACAATGTTGTTCGGGCTGGCATATCAATTGCCAAGTTTCTCTTTCAACACTTTCTGCACCTCGGGATCGCTGAGTGCTTTCTCGGCATCTTCCATGGCATCGTTCAGGGATTTCTGCAATCCGCGCATGGTTTCAAACTTGATGCGGGCCGGGATTTCGCCCTTGGCCTCTTCAAGACTCATCGAACACACATAGAAAGCGTCACCCATTCGGTAGCAGAACTCCTGCGGCCAGAACTTGCTTTCAAACAGTTTGTCGAATGATTTCTCCACCAGGGCCTCCTCCAACTTCTCTGCTCCGCCGTCAAAACCGCGGATGAGTTTGCCGTCTTGCGCCTTGGTCTTCATCAGTTCGTAGATTTTCTTCACGTAGGCTTTGTATTCCTCTTCGCTGATTTCACCTCCGTCTTTTTTGGCAAACACGCACGACACGCGGTGGTTCATATTGTTGTCGCCATAGAAATAGTCGCTGCCCTTTGCGCTTTTCTCCAGGTATTCGAATCCGGGAGCCACGTCTTTCATGTCAATCTGGTAGGCATCTTTCAGCACCGAGGCAAATTTCTCTATGCCCGACATGTCTTGGAACGCCTTCTCCACGATTTCGTCCACTTTCTCATTTCCGGTTTTCACGGCGGCTTCCTTCTTTTTGCCACCGTCTCCGCATGCCATTACCATGGCAATACCTGCGATGCACAGCAGTGCAAAACATATTCTCTTCATACCTTATTATATTTTTAATAGTTTATAATGACCGATAAGCGGCAGTTCTTTGGCCTTTCCGCTGGCGGCATTGATAATACCGATAACGAACCAGATAAGGAATGCCAGTCCGAGAATGCCCACGATGCTCATGACAAATGCCAGTCGCCAGGAGATGGCGAGGATAATGCTGCTCAGAATGCTGTAGGCTACAGAGTAGAGAATGGCTGCAATGCATAGGATAAGTCCCTGGTTGGCGTGGAAGCGTGCAAATTTCGACTCCTTGGCAGCCAGAATGGGGATGATGACCAGGATGCCGAAGTAGGCGAGAATGGCCATGAACTTGTTCTTCTCTATGTCCTGCGAATCATATTCCGCAGTGGTGTCGGGTGTGTTGTTCAGTGCTGAGATTTTCTCTTCCAGCCCTTGTTGCTCTTTGTCCATATTGTTGTTCGTTTTAGTGAATATGATTTTTTATTTGTTCGATTTCATGAAACGGAAGTCGATGCCGCCGCCGAAGTCGCCAATGCGGTCGTCGCTCATGGCCATCATCACGTATTTCTTGCCGTCTTTCTCCACGCCGTAACTGCGAATCTTCTCGGCTTTCAGTTGCTCAGCCGTATAAGGTTTGCCGCTCAGTGTGTGGGTAAAGGTTGCTCCCTTGGCCTCTAACACCTCAACCAACTTGTCGTGGATGGCATCCTTATCACCCTCGGCCAACTGGTGGTCGCGATAGAAACTTACGCCAATAGTGCCACCCATGGCACCGCTGCCCATCTCCACGACGCGCACATTGGGCAGTCCGCTCAGGTCTTCTGCCTTGATACCGAGCGGTTCAAATGCCCCTTTCATCGCTGTTTTGTTGTCTATGGCACAGAGCGACACCGTGAAATCATACTCGATAAACATCTGGTCGTCGCGCTCTACTATCTCATAGGCCGGGTTGGGCTCGTCGGCATAGTATTCGAAAGACATCGGGTTCACAAAGTCGAAACTCATTCTCAGGCTCATGTCCTTCTTGTCAGTCGGCTGATAGATCATCGCGTCTTCCCTGCGACCTGCGTCGATGCGCTCCTTCGTGTACTTCGGAATGCGGAAACCCTTGTCTTCCAGTTTCTTCACCCACGCCTGCATCTCCTCCTTGGTCACACCTTTATAGTATACGCGATACTGGTACGACTGGTCTTCTCCTGAGAGTTCGGTGAAGACAATGTGTCCTTTCGTCTCAATTTCAGGGATTTCATACTGGTTATAGACGGCTGCCGGCCATTTGCCATCCTCCAGTTTGTTTTCAGAAACAGACTCTCCACTTGCGGCATTACTACCGCCACTTTTCCCGCCGCCGCAGGCCGTAAGAGCCAGGGCAGCCACGCACATCAGTGCCAAATAGATTTTCTTTGTCATTATGTGATTGCTTTTGGTTGATTATTTCTTGATAAATTCCACGCGGCGGTTCTTGGCGCGGCCGGCGTCAGTCTTGTTGTCGGCCACCGGTTCGTGCGAGCCTTTGCCTACGGCACGCAGATTAAAACCGTCTACGCCTAAGCCTTCAAGGGCCTTCACCACAGCCTCGGCGCGTTGCTGCGACAGCGGATCGTTCACGGCATCAGAGCCTTGGTTGTCGGTATGTCCCTGCACTTCGAAGCGAATGCTTGGATTTTTCTTCATGTATTCTGCCACTTTCTGAATCTCCGCCATCGATTCTGACTTCAGCGTGGCCTTTCCTGTTTCGAAAAGAATGTTGTTTGTCACAAACTTACCTGTCTCCTGGATGGCCTTCTCTACAGCAGCGACTTTGGCATCGATGTCTGTTGCGTTGCGCTCATACAGTTCTACGGCCCCCTTGGCAATCACCACGTCCTTCATATAGGTATGTTTGCTGCCACCACTGGCAAACCAAGTCACCCATCCAGCGCCCGGCTTGGCATTCGGAACATTGATGACGCGACGGCCATCCACATAGAATTTGATGGCGCGCTTATTGAACGAGAGGGCGTAGTGATGCCAGCGCCCGTCGTTATAGGGACCTGCCTCAGAACTTGCACGTCCTTCCTTATGAGTGAAAGATGGCTCGGAGGTCAGGCAATAGTTACAATCGAATGTCTGCCGGTCGTAACCCATCGAATACACTATTGTAAACAACTCTGCATCTCTTTGCTCTTTCTCATTCATAATGTCAAATTCTATCGATGAGGCACCATTCTTCTCCCTGTCGTCATATAGCATATCGTACTCGATAGTGAACACATCGCCCAGGTAATTCTTAATGCCTCCCTTCACAAGCGGCGATATCCAACAGTCGTGCTTGTCCATCTCAATACATTTCACACCATTGATGACAGCCACTTCGGCACTGCCTCTGACGAGATCCCACTTTGAGGGGAACTCACCAACCTGCTCATTGGCGAAATTATCTTCGAACATCACCACGGAACCGCGCACAAAATCACTCTTCACATTCTTGGTGTCGTTCTCATAATCATCGATAGCAGCATCACTGTTGCCGGCATTATTGCTCTTCGAACTACTGCTTTTCTTGCCGTCGAGCACTTCGTCTGCCTTGCCGGCTACTGTATTTTCCACCTTTTTCTCTATTTTCTCCTTGGCTTTCTCCACTGCCTTTTGTCCCAGTTTTTTCAGGAATCCTTGTGCGTTGGCATTCACCGAGCACATTAAAACAATCGCGAGGATTGCCGTCAGTTTCTTAGTTTTCATATTATTGATAGTTTAAATGTAAAGTATTTGGCCACAAAGATAGAATAAAATGTTTTTCTATGCAATCCCCCAAATGTAGGTATTTGCAGGGGTGAATGCAGGCTGTCACCCTACCGGATAGTCTGTCATCATGGAGAAACGATGCATAAGGCCTTTTCCGCCGTCAAACAGCATGCAGATGATTTGGAAAAATCAAGACAAAATCTTGTTGCCGTTTTCCGTCAAAATAGAAATTGATTTTGGAATAGTTGGGCGTTGAAAACTCAGAAATGTAAGGATTCATTACCGTAACACACCTTTCGCTTTGCAAAACCTATGCTTTTACTCTTCAAAAACATAGGTTTCACTGTCCAAAAACTATGGTTTCGCACCTCAAAAACTATGCTTTTGCAACCCAAAACCTATGTTTTTATCAGCAGACATCTGATTTCTTCGTTCAAGAAATGTTTGTTTTTGTAGTAATTAATTGTTGGTCAGCGAGTTGCTGAAAGTGCCTTGAAATGCTCGTATTTCGCGCCCGTCAGACCGTCTGTTGACCAATATCGCCCGTATGAGTGCCTTCAATTCGGATTTTTCATGACAATTCCAGGCACAAGAATTGCTCTTTAGGTTGTCTTCTTCGTATCAGCCTTGCCGCCAAAATGACTGTCAGTGAACATCAATAATATCATAAAAAAACGACTCATTGCATCGCCTTACACCGAGTTCACATTTGTCAAATATCCACGAAATAGTTATTTTTATAACCGATGATGCTATTGTTATGCATGCAGATTTTGAAAAATCTTTAAAAACCCTCATTTGGGGGCTTGTAAAATACGATGATTCTGTGTATATTTGCAACGAAAACTATACAAACATTATAACTGGATGATTGACGTTATCATTGCCGATAATTTTAAACTCGTTGCGGATGGCATCTCAAGGCTTATTGACGGGAAGGAGAGCGTGAAGGTTGTCGCTGTGGCGCATACACTGAAAGAAACACAAGAACTGCTTTCTCTTCATAAGCCACAGGTGTTATTGCTCAACATTGCCATGCCCGACGGCGACGGCATTGATACCATTCCCCGGCTCATAGAGGCAAGTCCGCACACGCGGATCATCATTCTCACGGTCTATGCCGAAAGAGCCGTCGTCAGACGAGCACTCGACGGGGGAGCCATGGGCTACATCCTGAAAAGCACCAGTGTTGAAGAACTCTTTCATGGCATCGGCATTGTGGCGGGCGGCAATAAGTTCATCTGCCATGAATCCCAACAATTGTTCGAAGGAATCACTGATTCTGAATCGTCGCTCACGATGCGCGAGCGTGAAGTTCTACGCCTGATTGTAGAGGGGTATACCATGAAACAGATTGCCGACAAACTAAACCTGGGATTCGAAACGGTGCACAGTTACACCAAATACCTGCGCCAGAAACTGGGCTGCAACAATTCGGCATCGCTCGTGCGCAGGGCCATCGAACTACATCTTGTATAGCGCAGCCTTTCGTTTCTTATCACATTGTCCTTAATCCTTATCGCATATCCTTTATTTTTTAGCGGCTTTTGCGATGGCGCGGAAGAAGGAATACTCAAATTCCGGGTTCATTTCCTCCAGTTGGCTGATAATGTTTTTCATGTCGTAACGGTGGGACGCGTCTTCAAACGGGCAGTTTTTCACCTGTTTTCTGAACCCTTGTTCCTCGGCATGTTGCTGGAGAAGCCGCTCGCGGATGAGGCAAAGCGGGCGTATGATGGTCATCGGAAACTTGTCCATTTGCAGCGAGGGCCGCATGGTATCAAACATTCCCTGGAACGTCATGTTCATCAGTGCCGTCTGCATGATGTCGTCTTTGTTGTGTCCCAGTGCTATTTTGTTGCATTTCAGTTGCTTGGCCAGTTCAAACAGTTGCTTTCTCCTGTTCCATGAACACAGAAAACAGTGGGTGTGGCGCTTGTCGGTGGTTTCGTCGAAGGATGTTTCCACAATGTGCAGGGTTACGTTCAGGCTGTCGGCAAAGCCTTGCAGGTATGCCTCATCGTTCTGGTAGGGGATGTTTTTCATGCGGATGAAGGCCGCCTCCACCTGAAATCGGGGGAAAAAGATGCGTGATCGCTTGGCAAGCAGTTGGAGCAGTGCCAGCGAATCCTTGCCGCCTGACAGCCCCACCAGTATTCTGTCGCCGTCGTTGATGAGGCGGTAGTCGCGGAGCGCTGTATTGAAAAGTTGTGTGATTTTTTCTTCGTTGGTCATGGTTGTTCCTGTTTTGCTTGAGGCTGTTGGGCTAACCTATAAGCCCTATATGCCCTATTAGCCTTATATGCCCTATAAGCCCTATATGTACTGCAGCAAGATGTCCCACACCGCAATGATGTGGCACACAGAGCCGGCGAGCACAAAGAAATGAAACACCGAGTGCATGTATTTCTTCTTGTTAAAACTATAGAATGCCGCGCCCGTGATATAGCAGACACCCTCGGCAATAATCCATATCACGGCGGCTGTGCTTACACTGTCCACCAGCGGCTTGAAGGCCACGAGCACCGAAAGCCCCATCCCAATGAAACAGAATGTCTCCAGATTGCTGTGTTCTTTGAGGCGGACGAAACTCACCGTGGTGCCGGCGATGGCGCAAAGCCATACAAAACAGAACAGTGTCCATCCCCAGTAGCCCTGTTCACGCATGGCAATGAGCGTGATGGGAGAGTAACTACCGGCGATGTGCCAGTAGATGGCGGCATGGTCGAAGCGCCGCAACACCTCCTTTGCCTTGTATCTGCGGGGCAGTGCGTGATAGATGGTGGAGGTGGCATAAGAGCCAAGCATGCCGAAGATATAGAGTATAACGCCCGTGCGCGCCCAACCGTCGCCGGCGCGGAAACACCATATCAGAAAGATGATTCCTACCACCACGCCCAGCAGAATGCCTGCTCCGTGGCTCGAGGTGTTGATGATTTCTTCTTTCTTTGTGTATTTAATCATTTCTTTTCACCGCTCATGGGTCACTGCTTAGAGTTGGAAACGCTGGATGCCGCCGTAGGGCGTGAGATGGCGGAAGCAGTCGTCTTCGGGAAACAATCCGGCATATACGCCTGCGCAGATGAGCACGCCGCCGTGGGCGAAGATGGCTACGCGCTGATAGGGCTGCTGTCTTAGTTCGTCCAGAAAGTCGGCCACGCGGCTGTAAACGCTTCTGTAACTCTCGCCGTTGGTAGCAGCCAGGTTCATATAGTCATCATACCATTTGCGAATGGCTGGGTCTTCGCGCTCAATATCGTCGTAAAGGCGGTTCTCCCAGTCGCCCATGTTCATCTCTTTCAGGCGGTCATCGAGTATGGGATGTTCGTATCCGCAGAAGGCAGCCAGTTTTCTGGCGCGCGTCAGCGGCGATGAGTAAACGCAGTCGAATACTTCTTCTCCCAGATTGCGCTTGGTTTCAGCGGCCTCTAACTGAAAGGTGGGGGCCACTGGCACGTCGCTCCATCCGTAGCACATCCCTTTTGGCACGTCTACCGATGTGTGTCTGATCATTGTTACTTCCATATCGTCTGTTATATAGTTAGGTTCGGGTGTCGTCATCGGCGGTTTTCCGCTTGCCCTGACGGCGTTGTTCAGTTCAACTGCAGGGCCACGGTGAGATAGAAACTCAGTTCGATGAGCAGGAACAAGGCACCGCAGCAGTCGCCCGTGTAGCCTTGAATCTTCTTCAGCATCATGTAGTAGAGGAAATACATCACTATGCACGGCACGAAGATGATCAGGTCCCACCGTAGCGTGCCGTAGGAAATGCCCGTGAAGAGCAGGGGTATCATGGGCAGCATGCCCTGAAAGAAGAGGCTGATGCCTGCCGGAATGCTCATCTTGCGATACACGGTTTTGTTCTTGGCGGTCTCTTCTGTGCGCGCATAAGGCAGGAACATGATGATCTGAGCGGCCAGCATCTTGCTGTAGGCATCGCCAGCCAGGATGGCGAGACTGGCATAGATGGGCGACAAAGAATAGAGCGATGCAAAGAGCAGGGCCATGTAGAGCACGATTCCCAGCACTCCGTAGGTGCCGATGTGGGAGTCTTTCATAATGGTGAGTATGCGCTCACGGTCGTTGCCACCGCCGCCAAAGCCGTCGAAAAAGTCGCAAAGACCGTCTTCGTGCAGGGCTCCTGTCATCAGGATGCGCACGATGATGGCAAGCAGCACGGCGATATAGTAGGGCATCACCATGCTTCCGAAATAGATGACCAGTGCCATGGCACCGCCAGTGAGCCATCCCACGAGCGGCCAATGCTCCACAACGGTCTTGTAGCAAGCCTGTGGCGGCTGGTATAAACGCCAGAACGGCAGTCGTGTAAAGAAGATGAAAGCGGCATAAATGCGCTGCCACCATTTGGTTGGGTCGATATTGATCTGCATCAGAAATACTTGGTTATTTTGGCATTGTCAAAGTTGTTCATCTCGTTCATCATGTTCACGGAACTCTGAACGATAGGGTAGGCGCACAAGGCACCCGTTCCTTCGCCCAGCCGCATACCGAGATGGAGCAGCGGCTGCGCATGCATCACGCTAAGCATACGCCCGTGTCCGCTTTCATCGCCGCAGTGCCCGAATATCATATAACTGAGCACGCCGGGGAAAAGCCTATAGGCTGCCAGTGCGCAGGCCGTCATAATAAACCCGTCGACCATCACCAGCATCTTCAATTCGGCAGCGCGCAGCATGGCTCCAATGGCTGCCGCCATCTCGAATCCGGCGAAATAGCGGATGCACTGCTCTGTGTTCCAGTCGCCGTTACTGGCCAGGAAGTGGTCAACGGCTGCGTGCAGCACTTCCTTTTTATGCGCCAGACCGGGGCTGTCAAGTCCTGCACCCACTCCGATACATTCGTCAAGGGGGACGTTTCCCAGCAGATGCATCCAGATGCTGCTGGGTGATGTGTTGGCAATGCCCATCTCTCCCAAGCATATGATGTTGCATCCCTCGGCGTGGCAACTGTCCACCAGTTCGGCACCAGTATCGATGGCGCGGTTGAATTGGTCTTCGCTCATGGCCGCCTCGTGCAGGAAATTGCGCGTGCCGCGCGCTATCTTGCGGTCGATGATGCCGGGAATGTGGCTCAGGTCATGGTCTACTCCCATGTCGATGATGTGCAATTTGAATCCGTGCTGGCGGCAGAACATGTTCACGCCGCCACCTCCGTGGGTGAAATTAATCATCTGCTGCCACGTCACATCGCGAGGCGACACGCTCACACCTTCTTTTTCAATGCCGTGGTCGCCGCCAAAAAGCAGGTGGCAGGGATGGTTCAGGGCTGGCGAGAGCGTCTGCTGCACCATGCAAATCTGCATGGCGAGCGTCTCCAGTCTGCCCAGCGACCCTTTCGGCTTGTTCAGATTGTCTATCTTCTGCTGTATTTCATTCCGCAGCCTTTCGTCGGGCTGCTGTATGTTGAATGCTTTCATGTCTTTTATATATAATAAGGTGTCAGCCCTTGATCTTTACTGCGATGCCGCTCACCATCAGGATTACCTCGTCGGCTTGCTGTGCCACGTATTGGTTCATCCAGCCTTCCAGGTCGGTAAACTTGCGCTGAATGGCGTTCTCGCTCACGCCGCCGCTTCCTATTTCGTTGGTTACGAAAATGAAAGTGGCATCTTGCTGCGTGAATTTGTCAAACTCTTTCTTCAGGTTTTCCAAGTCTTCTTCCACCGACGGCTGCTCCCATTCGTTGGCCATACGGTCGAAAAAGAAATTCGTGCACCACAGCGTGATGCAGTCGATCACCACTACCCGGCCGCTCACATCGTGCTTGCTGAGCCATTTCTCTTCCTCAATGTTGGTCCATTGACTGCCTCGCCGCTCCTGATGCTTGGCCACTCGCTGGCGGAACTCATCGTCCCAGATGTGCGCCGTGGCCATATACACCGGGCGGTTGCTCATCTGCAGCGCCATGGTTTCTGCCTGTACGCTCTTGCCTGAGCGCTGTCCGCCTGTTATCAGAATAATCTTTTTCATTTGGCAAAGGTACACATATTTTTTTATATTCAGCGAAAAACAATCGGCATTTTGTTGATTTCTCCTCATCGCGAGGCATTTCCCGTTGTCATGGATAGCGTGAATCTGTGAGCCAAGGGGGTGGTTGGGCTTTCTGTTTTCCATGAAAGGTTCAAATTTGTTGCAATATTTGAAATAATGTTATAAAATTGTTGTTAATGTGAGGAATAATGTGTAATTTTGCAACCTGTTTATATGATTAAGGTAAAAGATTAAACAATTAATTATCATGGGAAAGCATCCGTTGAGAAGTGCTGTATGCACTGAAGGCCGCAGAATGGCTGGCGCGCGTGCGCTGTGGGTAGCCACCGGCATGAAGCACGAGCAGTTTGGCAAGCCGATTATTGCTATTGTCAACTCGTTCACACAGTTTGTGCCCGGTCATACCCATCTGCACGAAATCGGTCAGATTGTTCGCGAGGAAATAGAAAAGATGGGCTGCTATGCGGCAGAGTTCAATACGATTGCCATCGACGATGGTATCGCCATGGGACACGACGGTATGCTCTATTCTCTTCCCAGTCGCGACATCATTGCCGATTCGGTGGAGTACATGGTAAACGCACATAAGGCAGATGCCATGATCTGCATTTCTAACTGCGACAAGGTGACGCCGGGCATGCTGATGGCTGCCATGCGCTTGAATATACCTGCCGTCTTCTGCTCGGGAGGCCCTATGGAGGCCGGCAAATGGCGCGGTGAGAATGCCGATTTGATAACAGCCATGGTCAAAGGTGCCGATCCCAGCGTCAGCGATGAGGATGTGAAGGAATTGGAAACCTGTGCTTGTCCGGGCTGCGGCAGTTGTTCCGGCATGTTTACTGCCAACTCCATGAACTCGCTTACCGAGGCCATCGGCCTGAGTCTGCCCGGTAACGGAACCATTCTGGCCACACATACCAACCGTGTGGAACTGTTCCGCGCTGCTGCGCGCCAGATTGTGAAAAACGCGCTGGCCTATTATGAGGATGGCGATGAGCGGGTTTTGCCGCGAAACATTGCCACGCGCGATGCCTTCCTGAATGCCATGACGCTCGATATTGCCATGGGAGGCAGCACGAATACGGTGCTCCACCTGCTGGCCGTGGCACAAGAAGGAGGTGTGAATTTCACCATCAGCGACATTGATGCGCTGAGCCGGAAGACGCCCTGTCTGTGCAAACTTGCACCCAACACGCAGAAATACAGTGTGCAGGAGTGCAACCGCGCTGGCGGCATTCTGGGTATCATGAACGAATTATACAAAGGCGGCCTCATCAAAGGCGATGCCATCCGCGTTGACGGCATGACCGTGGAAGAGGCTCTCTGCAAATATGACATTACGAAAGGCACTGAGAGTCAGGAAAAAGCCATTTATTACTCTGCTCCCGGCAACCGCTTCTCCACCAAGATGGGCAGTCAGTCGGAGCAATGGCCTACACTCGACACCGACCGCAGCGAGGGTTGCATTCGCGATATCAGCCATGCCTATACCAAGGATGGCGGTTTGGCTGTGCTGTTCGGCAACATTGCGCAAGACGGATGTGTGGTAAAGACGGCCGGTGTGGATGAAAGCATCTGGCATTTCGAAGGTCCTGCCGTGGTGTTCGACTCTCAGGAGGATGCCTGCGAGGGTATTCTGGGCGGCAAAGTGAAGAGCAGCGACTGCGTGGTGATAACTCACGAAGGGCCGAAAGGTGGTCCGGGCATGCAAGAAATGCTGTATCCCACTTCTTATATTAAAAGCATGCACTTGGGAAAGGAGTGCGCACTGATCACCGATGGCCGTTTTTCGGGCGGCACATCGGGGCTGAGCATCGGCCATATATCGCCTGAGGCAGCCAGTGGCGGCAATATCGGAAAGATAAAAGATGGTGACATCATTGTGATTGATATCCCGTCGCGCACCATTCAGGTGAAACTGACTGACGAACAACTCGCTGCGCGTCCCCAGCAGCCGTTGAAACGGAAGCGTGAGGTGAGCAAGGCGTTGCGGGCATACGCACAAAGTGTTTCGTCAGCCGATAAGGGTGGAGTGAGAATAATCGGCTGATTGCATTCCCCAAGCCTATTTGGCCTATCAGCCCTATTAGCCAGATAAGCCTTATAGGCCCCATAAGCCCTATAGGCCCTATAGGCCTTATAAGAACCGATAATAACCCAAAAGTAAGAAGATGACTATTCAGGAAAAGATAAAAGGCTCAGAGGCACTGATGCTCGCACTGAAAGATGAAGGCGTGAAGACCATTTTCGGCTATCCGGGCGGTAGCATCATGCCGGTATATGATGCCCTCTATGACTATACGCGCGGCGAAAAGAAAGCGTTTGATCATATCTTGGTGCGCCACGAGCAGGCTGCTGCTCATGCGGCAGAAGGCTATGCCCGCGTAAGCGGAGAAGTGGGCGTGTGCATCGTTACCAGCGGTCCCGGTGCCACGAACACATTGACGGGTATTGCTGATGCCATGATGGACTCCACGCCCATTGTGGTCATAGCCGGTCAGGTGGGCATTGGCGTGTTGGGAACAGATGCTTTTCAGGAAGTAGACCTCGTGGGTGTGGCGCAGCCCATCTGCAAATGGAGTTACCAGATACGCCATGCCTCAGACATCGCATGGGCTGTGAGCCGGGCGTTTTATATCGCCCGGAGCGGCCGTCCGGGGCCTGTGGTATTGGATCTTCCCAGGAATGCGCAGGTGGAAACGGTGGACTACGAACAGAAAAAAGTTGATTTCGTGCGCAGTTATGTGGCTTATCCCGAATTGAATCAGGATGCCTTGCAGCAGGCTGCCGCCATAATCAACCAAGCAGAGAGACCTCTGGCATTGGTGGGGCAGGGCATTGAACTGGGAAATGCACAAGACGAGTTAGTGGAATTCCTCGAAAAGGCCGATATTCCTGCTGCACGCACCATGCTGGGACTGTCGGCCCTGCCCAGCAATCATCCGCTCTGCGTGGGCATGCTCGGCATGCACGGTAACTTTGCGCCCAACATCAAGGAGCAGGAATGTGATGTGCTCATCGCCATCGGCATGCGTTTCTCCGACCGTGTAACGGGAAATCTCAACACCTATGCCAAGCAGGCCAAGGTGATTCATCTGGATATCGACAAGAGCGAGATAGACAAAAACGTGAAGACCACGGTGGCACTGGTTGCCGATTGCAAGCAGTCGCTTCCCGCGCTCACACGTTTGATAGAGAAAAGAGACCATTGTCAGTGGTGTGAATCGTTCAAGCCGCTGTATGAGCGCGAGTTCGAGCGAGTCATCAAGCCCGCTTTGATGCCTGCCGAGGGACCGCTGCTCATGGGCGAAGTGGTGAATGCCGTAGCGCAGGCCACGAAAGGCGAGAACATCACCGTTACCGATGTGGGACAGAACCAACTCTTTGCCACCCGCTATTCGCAGTTCATGCAGAAGCGTTCCATCGTTACCAGTGGTGGCTTAGGCACCATGGGCTTTGGCGTGCCGGCCGCTGTGGGAGCCACTTTCGGTGCACCCGACCGCGAGGTGGTGTGTTTCTGCGGTGACGGAGGTTTCCAGATGAATATCCAGGAACTGGGAACCATCATGGAACAGCAGTCGCCGGTGAAGATGGTGATACTGAACAACCACTATCTGGGCAATGTGCGACAGTGGCAGGATATGTTCTGGCAGCGTCGCAAGTCATTTACGAAGATGCTGAACCCCTGTTATGAACTGATTGCGCAGGGATATGGCATTCCTTATACAGCCGTTGTCGACCGGAAGGACCTCAAGGCTGCCGTGGAAAAGATGCTTGCTGCCAGCGGACCGTTTATCCTGGAGTGTGCCATTCTGGAAGAAGACAACATCCTGCCAATGACTCCCCCGGGAAAGAGCGTCGACGAAATGCAACTGTCGCTGTGAGCCGCGAAGCGGCGCTATTAGCCTTAGTGGCCTTAAAAGCCCCATAAGCCCTATAGGCCCTATAAGCCCTATAAAAACCAAAAAAGCAACAAAGATGGAAGATCATAAATTGTATACATTGCTCGTTTATTCAGAGAACATTGCCGGTATCTTGAACCAGATTACCGCTGTGTTTACCCGTCGGCAGGTGAACATCGAGAGCCTCAACGTGTCGGCTTCGAGCATTCCCGGCGTGCATAAATACACCATCACCGCGTGGAGCAATGAGAGTCAGATTGTCAAAATCACCAAGCAGATAGAAAAGAAAATCGATGTGGTGAAGGCCAGTTATTATACCGACGACCAACTTTTCATCCGCGAAGTGGGCCTTTATAAACTCTCTACGCCCATCGTCCTGGAGAACCCCGAGATTTCGCGCATCATCCGCAAGGCCGATGGAAACGTGATGGAGGTGAATCCCACCTATATCGCTGTGATGCTGGGCGGTATGACAGAGGAAATCACCAACCTCTATTATGCCCTTGACCAATACCACTGTGTGTTGCAATATACGCGCAGCGGGCGCGTGGCTGTGACGCGCAGCACCGTGGAACAGGTTTCCGACTTTCTGGAAATGCAGGAAGCCAAGCATCGGTCCATGACGGAATAGGCACCGAACCTGCTCATAGCGGATACTCGTACCTCCGCTATTTGTATACATATCACCAGTTGCAAGAATGTCAGTATGTCTGTGTATTGCAACGGGTGATATGTTTTTTTGTGCCAATAGGTAAGACCATGTTTGTGCAGAAAGATAATAGCATTTTGTTTGCAATATGGCGATTCATTGCGTATTATTGTAAACGAAAGTTAAAGTTAAATGATTTTAAATAGAAAAGTGTTAATTGTTTTTTTTTTTTGTGAAAGTTTGTATCTTTGCAAAAGTTTTTTCATCCTTCGTCTGTTTTAGGCGGAGGTAATGTGTGTAACCACCTCTGTGAAGACATGGTACACGAATATCTTAAGTTAATTAATATGCTATAACGGCGTCAAGTCGTGAGACTGAGCGCCTTTTCTCAAGTAATCAAACAGGGGAATGCCGCATGGTTTGTATGAAATCTGGACTGTGTGCGCTCCCAATTCCTCTACACATTATATATTTTAATAAAGACAATTTGGTGCCGTTGGGAGCGAGGTACCTGTGATAGTGTAAACAAAAAACAAACAATATTAATTCAAGGAGCAATGAAGAGACTATTTTTTTTATTAACCATGTGTGTTTGCGTCAGCATAGGGGCGTGGGGACAGACTGTAACTATTACGGTTAGTAGTTCAAACTCGCTTGCATCGCAGATATCAAGTATTACGGCATGCGACTTTTTAATCATTAAAGGAGAACTTACGGCCGATGACGTAGCGGCCTTGGCCAGCATTAGTGCAAATGTAAAGCATGTGCTAATGAATGAGGCTACCTTAACAGATGATGCAAAAAAGGCAGATTTCACATTCAATAATAGTAATGTGGAAACGGTAGTCTTACCTAAAGATTTGGATAAAGTGGATTCAAACTGGTTTACTGCTTGTAGCAATTTGAAGTCTTCAATATCTTATTCTTCCGACGGGAAGACGCTCAATGCATATTTGAAACAGGCAGGGACACTGAAGGATTCATTCAAATCGTTGACCAAAACAGATAACCCCAGTGGTGGGACTTCAACAGATCTTGGAACTTGGGATTACAATGGATTCTTAAAAAATTTAACAATAGAGAGTGTTACCATATCGGGATCTTTTGATAGTAATGATATAGGCAATCAGTGGAATTGTCAAATCAATTCAACAAAAATAAAGAATGTTGATTTAGGCAACGCAACGGGAGATGTCGGAACCATTTTTTCAAATAATGGGAGTATCCTTGAGTCAATTGTGCTTCCTCAGTCTGCTACCACTTTGAGCACGAATGCATTCCAGAATTGCACCCATCTTACAAGTGTCACTTTACCAGAGCGATTGACAACAATTCCAAGCAACTGTTTTCAGGGTTGTAGTTCTCTGAAGGAAATTGACATCCCTTCGACTGTCGTGAATGTAGGAAGCATGGCATTCGACAATTGTTCTGGTTTGACAACATTGATTATCGGAAAAGGCGTTCAAAGCATTGGAGAACGTGCATTTGAAAATTGTATTTAGAGCCTTATAACTAACCATAACTTACTACGACTAACTAACTATAAGGTCTTGATTTTCAATACTCTTTGATTTTTAACACTTTCTGAGTGCTTTTTGGCAGTTCCCGATTTTCCACATATTTTTGCAGCGTATTTCTACCGTGGAGAATTTGCGGAGCTTTTATTTTGTCATATTGTGAACGTAGTTGACAAGGGTTTACGAGTGGTTACAATGGAGGACAGATTTGAAGCTGATAAGCAAAAAGCGTTATATCGTGGACTGGGTTGACAAAGGTTGTCAATGGTTCACTTCCGTTTACTCCATCGGTGGAATACTCAAAGTATGTAGAACATAGCAATATCAAAGAGTATGAGACTGAAAAGAAAATGTGAATTTTGTGGCAAGCCATTCGTGCCAAGGAGCGGTATGCAGAAATACTGTTCCGAGGAATGTCAGGCAGAGGCAAAACGTCTTAGGAAGAAAAGACAGCAGGACTTGATTAACGGCATTGAGCCAATCATGGATCTGCAACATCAGGAGTATCTTACCTTCTCCAAAGCTGCCATTCTGATGGGATGCACCCGACAGTATATCTACAAACTTGTGGCTAACGGCAAGTTGAAGGCTTCACGGTTGAGCAGCAGAATGGCATTCGTTAGAAAGGCTGATATAGAGAAGATGTTTGAGGGTAATCCCTACAAGCGTGTGGTTCCTGCCTGCAAGAGCAAGCTCAGTAAAAAGGCAAAAACAGAAAAGCCAACACAACACCTGGAACTAATAAAAGGGAAAGAGGAGAATGAGGTGCTTGACTATTATTCGGGTGAGGAAGTGATGTCCATTTATAAGGTCAAGAAGTCTTGGCTCTACACATCCGCCAAGCGCAACCAGATACCGATGTGCCGTATCGCTGGCAAGAACTATTACAGCAAACGACATATTGACGAATTCTTCGGAACTGCCGTTGACATCCACAGCATCACCGAGTGGGTGACTGCTGATGATGTAGAGGATGCTTTCAGCATGAGCAAGTCGGCACTTCGGGCATACGCCTATCGTCACAAGATACCGACCAAGCGAGAATACGGACGTACCTATTATTCCAAGGAACATCTTGAAGAACTTCGCAGGACTGACCTCATGAGCGATGACAACTATTATACCACCGAACAAGTGCAGCAGTTGTATGGTCTGACAAGTGCCAACATCTGCCATATTGTGAGAGTTCACCATATCAGCAAGGTAAAAGTGGGTGTAAAGAACCTGCTTTTGAAGACGGATGTGGAGCGAGCAATGGCAGAAAGGGCAGCAAAAGGACTGTGATTTCAAATGATTTCATCATTAACCATCAATGACTGCAAATAATTGGAGTCACGGAAGTATCATTCAGTTATTTTGCAGCCGTGAAGAGACACTTCACCATGAATATTCATCAATAAATCAATACAACTATGAGTAATATCTGCAAGACCGTATCATTGCGTACACGCAAAATCAAGGACGGACGCATGCTGTCCTATTATCTTGACTATTATCCAGGCTATCGTGATGAGAGCACGATGAAAGTCATCCGCCATGAGTCGCTTGGCATCTACATCTATGCCAAGCCGAAGAACCAGATGGAACAGAAGTACAACCTCAACCTTACGGCAAGAGCCGAGGCGATACGCTGCCGTCGCTTCGAGGCTATCGTCAACGAGCGTTACGATTTCTTCGACAAGGAGAAGATGAAAGGCGATTTTCTTGCCTACTTCAAGAGACTGGCAGACAAGAAGAACTCCAAGTGGCAGCACGTCTATATGCACTTTCGTACCTTCACGCAAGGCAAGTGTACCTTCGGGGAGATAAACGTGGACTTGTGCAACAGATTTCGTGAGTATCTGCTGACAGCACCACAGGGACTGCACAAGAACAGAAAGTTGCATATCAACTCAGCAGCCAACTACTGGTCAACTTTCCGTGCTTCAATCCACACAGCCTATCGTGACCATAAGATAAAGGAGAACCCGAACGGTTTCTTGGAGCGTATCGAGACAATCCCGACAGACAAGGAGCATCTTTCGCAAGACGAGGTTATCCGCTTGGCATCCACTCCATGCTCTGCTCCTGCCTTGAAGAGAGCCTTTCTGTTCTCCTGTCTTACTGCATTGAGAAAGAGCGACATCAAGAAACTCACTTGGGAGGAGATACAGCCATACGGCAGCGATGGGGTGATGTATGTCACCACACGAATGCAGAAGACAAAGGACATCGTACATAACCCAATCAGTGAGGAAGCCTTGGAACTGATAGGCTATTCACCAGATAAACGAGGCAAGGTGTTCCCTGATTTCAAAGACTCCATGACACAGGCACCGCTGAAAAATTGGCTGAAAGATGCAGGGATTACCAAGCATATCTCCTATCATTGCTCACGCCACAGCTTTGCCTGTCTCCAGCTCGATGCAGGGACCAGTATTGCCGTAGTGCAGCGTTATCTCGGTCACAAGAATGTGGCAACAACAGAAGTGTATGCCAAGATTTCCGATGCTCAGAAACGTGCTTCGGTTGGCTATATCACCTTGAAGAAGTAACCATTTGACAATAACACGCAGAAAAGGACTGTTGGAATGATAGTGTTCCAATAGTCCTTTCCTCGTTTTGTTGGTTCTATTTGTGGTCGTGGATAGAACCAATCCGACAAATTCACTCCAATTTCTGTTGGTATTGAAGAGGAACTGCAAATTTCCCTTTTCTTTGCCCTTATCTTTGTAGTCAGTAATAAGCAGCAACTGGCACTAACGAGCAGTTTAAAGTATGATTCAGAGTATGATATCATATTAGAACGCTAATAAAGCGTAAAAGAAAGAGCGCCAGAGAACGTAAATGCGGTTTTTACATGCTTCTGCATCTAACTTTGTGGAAGTTTTTGAACGAATAAAAATAAAACGAATACAATAATGACAGTAAACAAGAAAACTTCAGATTGTACCATCTACGCTTTTGTTGGTACAGCAATTCTCGCCATCTCTCTTGTCGTGGCGATGTGTGTAGGCAATGACTTCCACCAAAGTCTGTTTGTCGAGTCAATCATCTTTGTAGGGAGCAATATCCTGCTTTGGGCGATATTCATTTCCATGGTGAATTATCCCTATGAACTGATGACCATTGGTAGCAACAGCAAAACAAAGAAAAACGTTGTAGAAGCAGAACATGCAACAGAACAAGAACAGCCAAAGCAAACATTACCACAAACAGAGTCAACACAATACAGTCATGAAGACTATGCCAAGTGTGTAGAGGCACAAGAAAAAGAAGCACAGGAGGAAAAGGACAAGCGAACAAGAGCCGTACTTGACTATGTGCATCGTACAATGTCAAGGTTTCTGTATGAGGAAGATTTGTACAAGTTAATTGAGGCTGTCAAGGAATGGAGCAACGACACCAACTATACCCCGACAGCAATAAACCGCTTCAAGGAAAATGTTGAGAATATCCCTTTAAGGCACTTCGTGTGGAATATCGCAGAGCGTTTGGGTAAACGTGATTACACAATGGCCATGCGAATAGCTTTTATCAAGGCATTATTTCCAAAGCCGTTTGAAGGTTTGGACTACAGCACATTGAAGAACCTGAAAGCACCATGCTCCAATGATGTCATTCCGATTGATGAGCCAGACAATGGTGGATACTATTTCCATGATGTGACGGAGAAAATTCCCGAATAATCCCCATTGTTAGAGTTATTCCTTCGTGAATGACAAATGACTGTCACGAACCTCAGTAACGGAAGCATCATTCTGTTCCTTTGCACCAGTTATTAACAAAGTATCAGAATGAATAAGGTATTAACTTTCAACGACCTTCCAATGGTCGTTGCCCAGCTTCGGGACGAAGTGGTGGGCATGAAGCAGATGATCGTCAGTCTGCAATCACAGAACAAGCCACACAAGGCGAACACGCACATACCTATGAGTGTGGAGGAAGCATCGGCATATCTCAAAATGCCGATGGCAACTCTCTACATGAAACTTGGCAACGGCAGCATTCCTGCCACCAAGCCAGGCAAGCGTTACTGCCTTTATCAAGATGAACTTGACAAGTGGCTGGAGACTAACCGCAAGAATCCTGTACCTCTCACGGCAGAGGAGGAGAATGCAGCCATTCTTGCAGGAAACAAGCGCAAACCGAAACCCTTAAACTGGTAATGTCATGGATGCGCTTGAAATTTGTAACAAGCTACGCTCGGAGGCTTCGGGCGTAGCCACTTCTGGAATTCCGCTTGACGTATTCCCCCAGAAGATGCAGCAGATGATTCTTGATTTGGCAAGGACGGAGAACTATTCCATTGAGTTTACCGCTACTTCCCTTATATCCGCTATGGCAGCAGCCGTCGGCAACTCCTGCTATATCCGGATTAAAGGCAATTGGATTACTTCACCTATCCTATATGTCATTCTTGTTGGCAGACCAGGAGTCGGCAAGACTCCACCATTGAACTTTGCCTACAAGCCGTTGCACGACATTGATACTGAGGAGCACCATAAGTTCAAGGCTCTAAAGAATGAGTATGCAGCCATTGTGGAGAGAAACAAGGGCAAAAAGCGGACGGAATGGGAATCGTTACCTCCTATGCCTGTCCTGCATAAGAATATCATGAATGACTTCACGCCAGAGATTCTGATGCGCAATCACGATGCCAACCTCAGAGGTGTGGCAGTTGTGGTGGATGAGATAATGGGGCTGTTCAACACCATCAACCGATACAACAATAGTTCTTTTGTACAACAGATGCTGTCGGCTCACAATGGCTTGCCAGTAGATGTGTCTCGTTGTAATCTTGATTGTCCTTTACGCATTGACTATCCTTGCATACAGATTGTAGGAACTATCCAGACTGGTATTGTGCATGAACTTTATGATATGGGATTCAAGAAGAATGGTTTTCTTGACCGTTTTCTGATTACATGCCCAAAAGGTTTGAAGATTGCTCCTTGGGTTAAGGTTCCAAAACAAGATGCTGCAATCATTGAAAGACCATTCCGTGTATGGAAAGAGATCATAGACAAGGCTGTGGCTCTTCCTTTCACGGAAGGCATCTTCAATGTTCTTGACTTCTCTGATGAAGCCATTGACATATTCTATGATTGGCAGAATGAGGATATAGAACGGCAGAATGCCATTACGGATGAAAAAATGATAGACTCACGTGCTGCAAAAGTTCCTTTGAACACGGCTCGGCTTGCCTTGATATTCCAACTGTTCCGATGGGCTTGTGATGAGTCTCACAAGGATTTTATTGATGCGGAGTCCGTTAATGCAGCCATACGGATGAGCGATTACTTTGAGAATTCATACAAAAGGATGGATGACCTCGTTTTAACCGAGGCTACCGACCCTGTGAAGAAACAGGTACTTGACTCGTTGGGAAACAAGTTCGTAACTGCTGAAGCAGTAAAGGCTGGAGCGGATTTCGGTTTTGCAAGACGTACTGTCATGTATATGCTCAAAGACTTCTGTCAGAGAAACTTTATCATCAAAGACAAGCAAGGCAATTATGAGAAAGTTCAGAAGTAGAACCACCACCTTGCACCGTTTGCACTTTGCACTTCTTGCACTCTTGCACAAAAGATGCTGCATTTTGTGCCAAACAAGTGCAAAAGTGCAGAAAGTGCAAGGTGCAACAAGTGCAGAGCCCTATGAGTGAGTATAGATTCCATCTACAGAAATACAAGCTGGGCAACCGATATGCTTGCCCTCAATGTGGGCGTAAGCGTTGCTTTGCAAGATATATTGACGAGCAAGGACAGATTGTATTCCCTGACAATGTGGGGCGTTGTGACCATGAACAGAGTTGTGGCTACCATTATTCTCCATCTGATTATTTCAAGGACAATCCCGATGCCAACTGCAATGATGATTGGAGATATAAAACACCAATCAAAGAGTGCAGGAAAGAGAAACCTCTTCCAACTTTCATTGATAGCATGCTGGTGGAGCAAACACTGCATGGCTATTCTGTCAATCCTTTGTACCGATACATTTCAACGGTCTTTGGCAAAGAGGAGACAGAACGGCTGTTTGCCTTGTACAAGGTCGGCACTTCAAAGAAATGGGGCGGTTCAACTATCTTTTGGCAGATAGATGTCAATGGGAATGTGCGCACTGGCAAGATAATGAAGTATGATGACAAGACAGGACACCGTATCAAGGAACCCCACAGCCAGGTGACTTGGGTACACTCGGAACTGAAACTGCCAGACTTTACACTTCGGCAGTGCTTCTTTGGCGAACATCTGTTGACAAATAAAACCACGACCAAGACAATAGCCATCGTGGAGAGCGAAAAGACAGCCATCATTGCCACCCACTTCATATCTGATTTCGTATGGTTGGCTACTGGAGGCATGAACGGATGTTTCAATAAAGATGCTGTCGAAGTCCTAAGCGGTCGGGAGGTTGTTTTGGTTCCAGACCTTGGGGCAACGGATAAGTGGAAAAGCAAACTTCCATTGCTGCAATCAATATGCAAGCAAGTTCTTGTCAGCAACATCTTGGAAGACAATGCCACCGATGAACAAAAGACCAAAGGTCTTGACATTGCCGACTTCCTTCTGATGACGGAAACACCGCAGATGGCGCTACAAAGGCTGATAAAGCAACATCCGCCACTCCAGCATCTGATAGACAGCCTTGGGTTGGTGTTGGTAGAAGAGTCATAGCAGAATGGGTAAGGATCTGCGGGCACGCTTGCGTGACGGACTTTCACAAAAGTCCTAAACATAATAGGGACTTTTAGATTCACCTGCTGACGCTGTTCACTTAAAAAGTCCTTCTATTATGCTCAGGCTCCGCCCGAGACCTGTCTCCAATTATACAATAACTACGTTACAAGCTCAAATGAAATTCGAATGGAAAGAAACGTACCACGTGCCGCCATCCATGTAGGCACAGACAAGAAATCGTTCTCGTCCCAAGTGGGCAACGAGGCGGAACGCAGAGGTTGGGACGAGAAGCGTTACCAACTAAAAAACGCAGACATAGATAAGAACAACCATTATAACTACTCACGAAAGAGACTCAACTTTGAGATAGTCAAGGATGGAAAGATAGTGCCTCTCGGTTCCCAGTCTGTGCCGTTGCATGAACGCTTGCAGCACAGACTTGATGAACTTGGCTTCAAGCCGTATATGGATGCCAAGCGTCCCGACCAAGTTTCAAGGAACAGTCCGAACAGCACTGTCGGCATCATCTTCAGTGGTGACCATGATGTGCTTAACAGGCTTGCCTTTGGTGAACAGAAACTCAACACGTCAAATCCAAATGCTGACCACAGCAAGGTTGTATTGCAAAAAGGCATCTATGACTGGGCATTGGACACCTACCGCTTTGCATGTGAGAAATGGGGAGAAGAGAATGTCATCGGCTTTGATGTGCATTGTGACGAGACAAGCATCCATGCCCATGTGCAGACCGTGCCTGTTGAACAAGTAAAGAAACGTGGGCGCATCGGAAGCAAGTACATTCACAAGGATAATCCAGAAAAGGTTCTCTCTACAAAGGAATGGAGAGCACTTCCAAAAGAAGAACGTGACAACTATACAAAATCGGGAGCGGCAAAGGATGTTGTTGAAAGGGTCTCTTATGCCAAAGTGTGGGGAGAGCGAGCAAAGGACAAATCACAATACCTTTCCCAACTGCATACTGACTATTACAACAAGGTAGGGCATAAGTATGGCTTGGCAAGAGGCTTCTCCTATGATGAACTTTCAGAGGAAGAAAAGCGAGGACGCAAGCATAAGAACAAGGTGGTGCTTGAAGCTGAACGTCAGGCGAAAGTCGCTCTTGACAAAGTGGAGAAATATGCAGTGCTTGCCACAATCGACAAGAAGGAGCTGACCATTCCTTTACTCAACATCAAGACTCCAGTACAAGAAGCTATGAATGCCGTAAAGAAAGAACTTGCCATCCCGATTCCTACTATTATCGGACAAAAGGCGTGGCGTGAGGAGCGTGTGTCTAATATCTACGCTGCAATCAAGGCTCTTGTAGCAGCCGTTAATGCAGAACGTGACAAGCAGAATGAAGATGTACGCAAGTCTGTCAACAAGACATACACTTACTATATGCAGAATCTCAATAAGCAGATAGAGGAGAACAAGTCGCTTCGTGCTGAGAATGATGCGCTAAAGACTGAAAACAACAAAGTCAAACAACGCATCTCTCAACTTGACGAGAAGGCTGTGGAGCGAGTGACTACTCAACTTGTCTGTGCGAAGGAAGAACTCGCCAGTGCCAAAAGTTATAATACTACACTTTTGGAAATGTACAATGATTTGAAGGCTCGTTGGAATGCCATTTGGCAAGAGCCTGAAATGACAGACGCATGGAGACGAGTGGAAGTACGCAAAGAAAGAGAAGCAAAAGAAAAGGCTCGGCAAGAAACCGAAGCTAAACGTGAAAGCATGGCTCGGCAAAACAGATACATAGGAGTGCTTGACAAGTTCATCCATGAGGGGCATGAAGCTTTATCATCCTTTGCAAAAACAGACAGAGTCAACTTCAACGAGAAAGAATCGGCTTTCATATACTATGGCATTATGGCATCTGCTGTAAAGCATAACATTGGATTGGACTCTAAAGCCAGTATAGAATCGGCAGCAAAAAGTTTCTTATCTGGTATGTCGTGGCATGGTTTTACAGACTTCAAGCAGGAATGTGTCACCAGCTGGACAAAACTCTTCGCCACGAATGAAGTTCAATTCACAGACAAAGCCATTGACAACTTTCTCGCTTTTGTTGACCACATGTCATGTAGCGCAGATACATACGTTTCGCTCGGTGGTTCCAATGGTTGCGCCGACCAACTTACGAATTGGGACGGAACACAGAAAGTTGGATTAAGTGGCATCAAAAAAAATAGAAGTACATCAAGATAGAGTATTGATATCTATCAAGCCGTCTTTTATTTTCGATTCCTCATATTTTCGTCCAAAGTCTCAAATATACAATAGAGAACTGGCAGGAAGAACAATATGGCTATTGTTCCGACAACCATTCCACCGACAACACAAGTCCCGATAGCGACATTACCTCTTGCTCCTGCGCCATGGGCAAACATCAGTGGTAACATTCCTATTATCATAACACTTGCTGTCATGATGATAGGGCGCAGACGCACAACAGCGGCAGAGAGTGTGGCACGAATAATTGATTCACCAACTTTGCGCCGCTCTGTTGCGTATTCGGTCAAGAGTATGCCTGTCTTAGCCAACATGCCGATGAGCATGACGAGACCAATTTGCATATAGATACTATTGTCTATGCCAAACAGCAACGACAGAAGAAAACTTCCGCACAAGCCGAACGGAACGACAAGGATTATGGCAAACGGTATGAGCAGACTTTCATAGAGACAACAAAGTATAATGTAGATGAATACAATGCTTATGGCCAATATTACAATGGTGGCATTGCCTTTCGATGATTCTTCACGCGACATTCCGCCCAACTCGTAGCCATAGCCCTTTGGTAGTGTTTGTGCAGCCACTTCGCTTATTGCCTGTATGGCTTGTCCTGAACTATAGCCAGCAGCGGCAGTTCCATTTATCCGAATGGAAGGGAAAAGATTGAAATGTGTCAGATATTCGGCTCCGTTCACTTTCTTCAGTACCACATATTCGCTCAATGGTGACATCGTTCCGTCTTCACTTCTCACAAACATATTCCTCAATGCCTCCTCATTGAGTCTCTCAGTTGCTTCCGATTGCACCATCACACGATAGAGTTTGGTGTATTTGTTGATGTTCGAGGCATAGTCACCGCCTATATAGGCAGACATGGTGGTGAGTACATCCTTGGGCGACACCCCCTTCATCATACATCGTGCTGCATCCACTTCTACCGAATATTGCGGATAATCCATGTTGAATGTGTAGTGTGCCTTGCCTATTTCCGGACGCTTGTTCAAGGCATCTGTGAGTTTTTGTGTAGCAACAGAAAGTGCCTTGAAGTCCTCGCCTGAGCGATTCTGTACATATAATTCAAAACCGCTTGCCGAACCGTAGCCACGTATTGTTGGCAATGTGGCACAGTTTACATCGGCTTCTTTGATGAAAGCCGTGCGGCGGTAAATTTCGTTTACCACGCTGTCAATGTCGTCGGCACGACCTGTACGCTCCGACCAATTTTTCAAACGGACAGACAGGAATCCGGCAGAAGATGTTTGATTTTTTTGTGCATCGCGTCCGTCAATTCGTGTATGTATCTTGATTTGCGGAATGTTCTTAACCACAGCTTCCACTTGATCCATCACCTTGCCTGTTTGTGCAAGACTATATCCCGGTTGGCATTGCACGCTCACATCAATAGTACCCATATCCTCTTGTGGTACAAAACTTGTCTTGGTCGTAGCAATCATAAGGACTAATAGGACAATGGAAAGCGGCAATGAAAGCATGACAAGTTTGTGGTGCTTCACAGACTTTAGTATTGAATGCATATAGGCATTCTGCCATTTGTCATGTTTGTTTTCAACTGGCTTTTTCTTCTGCTTCAAGACCAAGGTACAAAGAGCAGGACATAGCGTCAAGGCATTGAATAAGGATATGGCTACGGCAGCAGCCATTGTCAGTCCAAACTCTTTATAGAACACTCCCGTTGTTCCGCTTGTGAAACTCACTGGAATAAAAACCGCCATAAAGACAATGGTAGTGGTGATGAGTGCAGCCTTCAGGTCTTTCATGGCTTCTACGGTAGCACGAAATACGCTCTCACAGCCTTGGGTGAGCTTTGCTTGAACAGCCTCGACCACGACAATGGAGTCGTCAACCACGGTTCCGATGACAAGTACAAGGGCGAAAAGCGTGAGCAGATTCAGACTGAAACCAACGGCATACATAAAGCCAAACGTACCGATGAGCGACACCAAAATGGCTATGGTTGGTATGACCATCGACCGCCAATCACGCAGAAACACAAATACGACAATCACCACAAGCACGAGGGCAATGACGAGTGTTTCCGTGACATTGCGCATGGAGGCATTAAGAAAGTCCATTACGCTTGTCTGGTCTTCAAGAACCATTCCGTCAGGAAGTGATTGGCGTACATCATCTTCCACCTTATCTATTTGCTTGATAATGTCGTTGGCGTTGGTACCTGCCGTTTGTGTGATGCTTGCCGATGCGCCAGGCTTACCACTGGTCGTACTCTTCATATTATAGTCCACCGTTCCCAACTCTATCCGTGCTACATCGCCAAGACGCAACACACCACCATCGGCAGAGGCTTTAATCACGATATTGCGGAACTCGCTTTCATCGCTGTAGCGTCCACGATATTTCAGTACATATTGAAAAGTATTGTCCGACTCCGCAGCCAATGCTCCCATAGGCGATTCAAGGTTTTGTGCAGCCAAGGCATTGTCAATGTCGGCTGGCACCAGCCCGTAGGCATGCATTTTAGCGGGATTGAGCCATATACGCAACGCATAGTCGGCTCCAAAAACATTCACCTCGCCAACACCGGCTATACGTGACAGTTGCGGTTCGATATTTATCTTCATGTAGTTGGTCAATGTCTTTGAGTCGTAGCGACCGTCTGGACTGTATAG
>ODAI012700510.1_pt1 | contig 99059 bp, 87 predicted proteins | sample 1539321 | NCBI WGS metagenome assembly ODAI01 (sample SAMN02144231, study PRJEB22623) | gut metagenome | biome: sheep rumen | host: Ovis aries | place: New Zealand | reverse complement strand
TATTTCAAAAAGAGCAACCACGAAGTCTGCTCTATGTAATCGAGTTCGTTGCTGCATCCCGCCTCGTTGCGCAGGATGGCATCGATTGCATTAAAAGTTGATTCGTATTTCATCTCCATCGAGTTGTGAATAATCAGTTCTTCTACTGCCAGGTTTCCGAACGTTAATAGATTAAATAGCAAACGCTAATGTTATAATATGTCGTTAATTATGTTATCTATTTCATTAATACAAAGTTTGTTGTTTAACAAATTGTTTTGTGGCAATAGTGCAATGCAAAGGTAGGAAATAATTGGGATTGTGCAAAAAAATAATTAATTTTGCAACATATTAATTTCAAAATCAAAAACTCAATGTTAGAACTTGACCCCAAAAAACTACGCGAAATAGAATCCGAATGCTTTAAGGAGGCTAAGCGAAACACACCTGCAAAGGATATGGATCAGTATGCTGATATATTGTTGAAATTTGTTGTGCAGGTGTTTGTTTCGCATTTTATGCCGAGGCTTCATCGCAACAGGGAGATTGCAGCCAATGCAACAAAAATGGATTTTGAGACCGTTTGCGCCACGCTCTTAGAGCGACACGGCAAATATGCTGATGTGGAGAAAGACTCGCGAGGTTTCGATTACTTGTACATAAAATTTCACGAAGGAGGAGTGATTTGTCTTGAACCATTCCGTTCGGGATATTACAGCACAGGTTTTGCCGGGTGCGAATGTCTAATCACCGGCGACGATATTCCGCGTTTTTGCGACGTGGTGGAGTTTGTCGCCGGACGTATCCCGTTTTGGAAGCCCATCGTAGAGCGCATCACATTTGCGGTTAAGAAAGAATTGATGATGAAAAAAATCTCCGCGTCCGCAGTGGAGGCACTCCTCAAAGAAAAACTTAACCCCTTGGGGCTGCAATACAACACGGTCGTAAAACCTCAAAGTTGCAACATTAGGGTAATCCTCAGCGACAAAAAGGAAGTGAAATTTTACCTCAAAAACGCGCAGTTTTTGGCAAATCCGGATGATTTTATCAATTTTGTGAAAACTCTTGATGGTTTTGTAGCCAAAGGCAACGACATCAGACTAAAAAAATATTACAAAAGCAACGACAATCATTTTTGGATATAACACAAAACCGATTATGAACAAAAAAATTGAAAAACCACATATCAACAATATCGAAAATTCCGACATAGATTGGGCAGTGCGGTATTATACTGAAAGTTATTTGGAACATCCCGCCTGTCCGCCGGAGATTTTGACGGAACAGATTATGTCTCATATCGTAACTTCGGCGGCGAGCGAGTATGCCGAATTTGCCATTTATTCAAGCAACCCAAGTAGCAATCGTCTTGCGCAAATTGTTGATTTACTGCAATCTAAAATGCCAAACGTTTCGGCAAAAATGACAGGCAGCAACAGGATGACACTGACATTGAAATGTGGGATTCAATTTGAATTTTTGTACAGTCAGCGCACCGAAATTCGATTGATGCTTACACATGCCGAAGCATATATTCGATTAGGGGTGTTTTCGTGGCTGAAACGGGGGGCGATGATTAAGTTTTTTACTTTTGTTGAAGATAATTTTACACAGTGGAACGCCGAATTGCAGCGGTATGCGTTTGAACTATCGAAAGCGCGTATGACGACAAAGATTGAGCGCACCGCCATCGACAGCATTGTGCCTCAAAAACTTAGGGACGAGGGCTTTGAATTTTATGTTACTCCGATGAAAGCCAACGACAAAATCACCGTAAAAATCAGCAAAAGTCAGAAAACAACTTTTTATCTGCCACACAAAACCTTTGTAGAAAAAATCGACAAGGTAATTGCAGGAATCAAGGCCATAAAGGCGTTTGCCGAAGAAAACGGACGTTTCTACGTAGAAAATATTTTAAAAGAGGACAACAACCGTTGGGAAAAGTAATTACCTTTGTACCTCAAAATTTAAGCGCATTATGATAAACATCAACACCATAGAACTCATTGAAATACTCGGCAAAACGCCTGCCAATCAGAATATTATGCTTGTGGGAAAGCACGGCATTGGCAAGTCGGAGATTTTGACTCAATATTATACCGAAAAGGGTTACAAGGTGGTTGCCCTGTTTCTCGGACAGATGAGCGACCCGGGCGATTTGATTGGTCTGCCCATCAAAAACGACAAGTCGGGAAGGACTGAATTTTTGCCGCCGTATTGGTTTCCGTCTGATGGTCAGCCGGTTGTGCTGTTTCTTGACGAACTCAACCGCGCCCGTCCCGAAGTTTTGCAGACGATAATGGATTTGGCTCTCAACCGCAAACTCGCCGGACGCAACCTGCCCGAAGGCAGCCGTTTGATTTCGGCTGTCAACGACGGCGAGGAGTATCAACTCACCGACCTCGACCCCGCCTTGGTGTCGAGATTCAATGTTTATGGATTTCGCCCTACATACAAGGAATGGCTCTTGTGGGCTGAAAAACAGAAACTTGACAGCCGCGTAACCGATTTTATAGCCTCCAATCCCGATTGGCTCGACGGTACAGCCGCCGACCGTCCTCAGATAGACAGCGGTCTCGAAAAATATCCCGACCGCCGCGCTTGGAAAAAAGTTTCCGACATCGTATTGCCTATCAAGGAGTTGACTGAAATAGACCAAAAGATAATCGCGGGAGTTGTGGGCGTTCAGGCGGCGCAAAAATTCTATGCGTCGGCGTCCGCTGCCAAAATCATCGGCGGCAGGGAAATCCTTTTGAATTTTGACAAATACGAATCGAAAATTGCCAAATACAAAGTACATCAGTTTTCGGCGTTGAACGAAGGCATCTACCGTTTTTTGGAGACCGCCGAAATCACTGACAAAGAGAAAACTACCGCCGCCGACAACCTCAAAAAATACATCGCGCTCCTCGAATCCAGCAAAAACAAAGAATCGTTGGCACATTTTACGTCGATATTCTCGCAAGGAATGTACCCGAAGGCGGTTGCATTTATGGTGTCAAACGCGATGGAGGTTTATCAAAAGATAATGAAATTTGTGGCGGCATTGTAATATGGAAGTGGTTGTATCAGAACGCATTACAAAATTTGTTTACGACGCTTGGTTTCTTTCCGAACCGGCGTTGCACGGCGTGCTATGCGGACACGAATTGAAGGAAAATCCATCGATGCCCATTGCCGTGCGGTGCGGTCGCGGCAGGATTGAGTACAATTCTCAAATCCTCAAGACCGTCAACGACAAGGAGTTAGAAGAATATTTTCGCGCCGAGGTAATCCGCATTATGCTCAAACATCCTTATCAACGACAGCCCGACTGCCCCGCCGTGGTTCGCTCTATTGCGAGCAACATTGTACTTACCAACAATTATAAATTCAAGACATTGCATCTTGACAATGCAGATAATTACCAACTGCCCGAAACTGAATATTTTGAATGGTATTGCGCAAAACTGATGATGCCATCATTGTCGCAAGGCTCGTCATTGTCTGACAAAAATAATGGACTTCCTAATAAAAATAATTCACAATCTGACAACAACAATACACAATCTAATAATAAGACATCGCAATCTGACAATAATAATAACCAATCTGACAGTCAAGAGCAAAATCAATCCTCCGACAGCCTCCAAAAATCCGCGCAGAGCGAACTTTGGGAGGAAAACGATTTTGAGCGCAGCCGCATCAACGAAATCATCGAAAACACCACATCGTGGGGAACATTGCCGGGCGATTTGGTGGAGGCAATCAAGGCTACATTGAAGGCGCAAATCGACTACCGAAAAGTGCTTTCGGGATTCAGGGCGAGCGTGATAAGTAGCCGCCGAAATCTCACCCGTATGCGTCCAAACCGCCGGACAGATTTTCAGAATCTTGGCAGCGTTTATAAGATGAGGACCAATCTCCTCGTTGCGGTAGATGTGAGCGGCTCAATATCAACACAGATGCTAAAAAAGTTTTATTCAGTAATCAACCGTTTTTTCAAATACGGCATCGAAAGTATTGATACAGTGCAGTTTGACACCAAGTTGGGAGAAATCATCCCGCTCAAAAAAGCCAAGACAACAGTTAAAGTAGTTGGGCGTGGCGGCACGGATTTTCAACCCGTTTTCGATTTTTTCCGCGAAAGCAAGACGCATTATGACGGCATTATTATATTCACCGACGGCTGCGCCCCCGCACCCGAAATCATCGGACGCAAACCTAAAGTCCTGTGGATTTTCCCCGAAAAAAAATACGAAAAAGCAAGCGCAGATTCATTAAGCAAATTCGGTCGTTGTTGCACGATAGAATGTTAAGGAAATAGACGACAATTTTTTTCAAAAAAGGCGATTATTCGCCTTTTTTTATATCTATTTGTCAAAATGTTTAACATTATTTAACCATTCCGATTTTTATATAAAAATATGCCATACAAATACCTGTAATATTGATTAATGAAATAACTATATGCAAATATTCTCAAAAAATATATCAATTTTTATTTTTTTTGAAAAAAAGTTGCAGAAAAATTTGCAAGATATAAACAATCATTATAATTTTGCATCGTAATCAAAAACAAAACGGTTACACAACAACAAACTTTAATAAAAACAACATCTAAATTTTTGAGAAAATGAGAACAATTAAATTGAAACTGCCTTTCACCAACAACACGGGCATCGCCGACAGGCACAGCAAACTTTTCCTCTGGGCGAAAACGTTGGTCAACAATGCTACTGTCAACGTGATTGACGAACAGCATTACGAGAGCACAAGTTACATCATTGTAGAGAACACTTACAGGCCTACACCGGAGTCATAACACGACGCGGCCGGCAACCGCTCTCGAAGGAGCCTCGGATTAATTTCCGGGGCTTTTTTTTGTCCTTATTTCAAAAAAATTAACATTTTCTTAATACGCCAAATCGCAGTTGAAAGCAAAAATGTTGCTACATTGAGCTGCAAAAATATGTGCTTACAAATATAGGCACGTTATTTGCTAATCAATCAAATACACAACAATTAAAAAAACTGGCCATTATGAAAAGAAAGTCATTGTATTCTAAGATATTATGGTTCATAGTACCCATCGTTGTCATTATGCTTGTACTGATGATGGTGGCAAGTTATCAGATAAGTTTTAAGTCGCAAAAAGACCTCTTCGAGTATTGTATGGAGGAATTGTCGGCAAAGTCCGCCAACGAAGTTACCACCAAACTCGCCAATATGACCGAGGAACTCAAATGGATGGCTTCGGAGGAGATTTTCAAAGATATGGACGACCAGCGTTTTGGTCCGCACCTCGACGACCTTGCCACCGACAAGAAGGAGTATTTTTCGATGATATTTGTGGCGTACCCCGACGGCAGATATTACGTGTCGGGCAAGGGTTTTGTAACTACCAACATCGCCGACCGCTCGTATTTCAAAGACGTGTTCCAAAAACACAAAGATTTTTCGATGTCCAGCCCCGACCTTTCAAAATCAACCGGCGAAAAAAAATACACACTCGCTGTGCCTATCAAGCGCGACGGGGAAGTCGTGGGTGCTTTCTGTGCTAATGTTAGCCTTATGACACTCAAACAGGTAGTCGCCGAATGTAAATTTGGACGCAATGGCGTTACGTACATAGTTGATGAAAAAGCCACTGTGATTGGCACGTTGTACGATGAATTAGTAATGAAATTCAACCTCATTAACGACGGCGCGGCGACATTCCCCGGTCTTGAAAAAGTAGGCGAAGCGGTTACTAAAGGAAAAAACATATCTACGTATTGTACAAATGCTGCATCAGGCGAAAAAATGTACACAATGAGCCACAACATCAAAGGCACGCCAGGATGGTTTGTGGTGGGAACACTGCCAGACAGCGAACTCAGGACAGCCGCCAACGAAAACCTTACATTGATGCTCATTTTTATGTTCATTGTGGTAGGCGTTATAATTATTGCTGTGGTAATTACACTCAGGAAACAACTCTCGCAGCCCCTTGGTCAGCTTTCTACTGTAATCAAGGAAATATCCAACGGAAACCTCAACAACAGAATCAATTACAACTCCGACGACGAGATTGGCGATATGTGCAACGACATCCGCGATATGAACGCAAAACTTACCGATATTGTGCGCGTCATCAAGGACGGCGCCGACAATCTCGCCATCAGTTCCGAGCAGGTAAGTCAGAGTTCGCAGGAGATGATGCAAGGCTCTATGTCGCAATCTGACAACATCGAGGATCTCTCGGCTACGATGGAGGAGATGACCTCCAACATCGAGCAAAACACCTACAACGCCAAGCAGACCAACGCTGTGAGCCAGGACGCCTGCGACAAGTTCAACGAGGTTGTGGAGAAAATAAACAGCCTTTTGGACAACAACAAATCTATCTCCGACGCAATCTCCATCATCAACGAAATTGCCTTCCAGACCAACATCCTCGCGCTCAATGCTGCTGTGGAGGCTGCCCGCGCCGGCGAATACGGCAAGGGTTTCGCCGTGGTGGCAAAGGAAGTGCGCTCCCTCGCCGAAAAATCCAAAACTGCCGCCGACAGCATTGTGGAGATGTCGCAGAAGAGCCTCAAACTCTCGGAGGAGGCAAGCAGCGTGATGCAGCAGACCATACCAAAAATCGAAAATACGCGCACCCTCGTCAACGAGATTTCCAACGCAAGTTTGGAACAGTCAACAGGCGCAAACCAGGTAAACGACATCATCCAGAGGCTCAATTTTACGGTAAAGGGCAACGCATCGTCATCGGAGCAACTTGCCGCAAACGCCGAGGAACTCGCATCGCAAGCCGACAGCCTCCGCGACGCAATCAATTACTTCAAATGAGAAGCAAACATTTGTAATGAAAATGAACATTAAATCTTTATTTACCATTTTGTTTTGGGCGGCGGTCTTGCTTGCATCATCGTGCAGCAAGGGCGACGACTCCAACGACCCAAACGAAAAAGACACAACACAAAAAACCACTTTTATCCAAGGCATCCCATACTCATTGAAGGTGAATACGGGCGGCGCATCATCCAAAATGTCGTACCTCCCCAATAGTTATGACGCTACAAGAGTATGGACATTTTTTACGGAAGAAGACGTCGCCAAGCCGCTCGTAATGACCATTACTGGCAAAGACGTGAGCGGCTCGTTGACGTTGCAAAATGTGGACGGATTGTTTGCCGGCACGCTTACAGTGCCAGCGGATGCGTCGGACTCTCTGATGCTTACAGCCACAATAGAAATACCCGCCGCCGGTCAAGATGCCGACAATTATTCCACGGTGTCGCTTGTCGATTTGATGTCAAGATGCGGACACAAATATTCGGCAAAATTTTATTATGGCAGCAACGATGCACTGATACTGAAAGACAGCAAGGCGTATTATCATTTCCTGATGTCGCCCTTGCAGAGATGGCTGATGATCAATAGTCGAAAATATCCTGTGAACAAAAACGGCGAGGTGTGGATAGCCACCGACGAGACTTCCTCCATAGTTACCAATTTTTACAAACAACTGTCCAAAAATACGGAAGGCGGCAAACTGTACATCATCGACCGCAGCGGGCTTGTCGATCTGGGCATTACCAACGTCCTTTGGGCCGATAAGAATGTGGGCGCGGCGTCATTCGTGGATGCCGGCACTTATTACACTTGGGACGATGCGCTTACCAGCGTCGAATCGCCTTTGGAAGTGCCTAAGGGCGGCAAGGAGAATGCCACAGACAACGACTTTGAAATTCTCTGCGCATCCACGGCGCATAAGTGGTGCGAATATAAGGGCGTATTGGGCGCGTGTTTCTTTATGCCCGGACACGAGGACATCGACCACGACCCGATGATTTTTCTTCCGGCGGGCGGCGTCAAGCAAGCGTCGGTATTCTCGGTGGGCGAATCGGGAATGTATTGGTCTGCCACCAAATTTGACAGCAAGGAGTCTTACCGCTTCTTCTTCAACCCAAAACGTTTCACGACCGAAAGCCGCGTTGCCAAAAGTTGGGGCAATATGCTCGTGCGTCCTATTGTGCATTACAATGTAAAGGGCAACGACAATACCGACGAAACACCCGTAGGGCCGATGGAACTTCAACCATTTTTCCCGGACAGTTATTCTTGGGACGATGTGGCGGCGTGGTACACCAGCAGAAACGACGACGAAATGTATGAATGGGCGTTGTATCTATTAAAGAACAATAAGTACATATTGACCAAGTATCTTGCCAAGACCGACACCAAAATCATACAGAACTCCGGCGATTATTCCATTGTGGGTGATGCAGACGCCGATTATCGGAATTTTGACATCGAGGCTACGGTATGGCACCGCCAGAAGACCGTGCATTTTGAGAATGGCGAATGTAATTTTCAGAAAGTGCAATTGCATGAGGAGCGGATAGAAACGCCGTTGATAGCCAAATGCACCAAAGACAATTCCAACACTTCCATCCTGTACTATCCGTGGCTGGGCAGAGACCCCGTAGTGGCGTGGTACAAGCAGGTAGATGCCAACGACGACGAGGAGGATTTTATGGCGTTTTACCTCTATGGTGATGGCGATTATGATTTTGTAAAATGCTGGATAAGGGACGGCGAACAGACTGGGTCGTTAATTTTTGATGGATATTTGATTGGTATTGACGACGTAAGCCAAATGGATTTGCGCAATATGTCCGCGGAAATTTTTAGAAACGAATCGGGCTACAAACACACTGGTGAACTTTCGATTGTGGACGGAGTGCTCACCATATCGGGATACAGCATCAAAATGAAGATTCAGGATGTCAATTTGTTCAGCGAGTTGCTCGGATTATGATTAAAATATATATGAAAAAATATTACGTATTAATGGTTTCGTTGATTGCCGCGACGGCTCTCTGTATGTCGTGCGGCGACGATGACAACAACGCAGGCGGCGCCCCTTCGTCGAGCGAGGAGGGCAATGCATCAGTTTTTTTGCATAATGTATCGTACACACTTACAGTACGTTGCGACGGCTCTATAACCCAAGAGAGCAGCACCGACAATGAGGAAATCTCGTCGATAGTTCCGCAGTTTGGGGAAGCCGAAGTGGCAATGCCTTTGGTGATGCACGTTGCAGGCAAGGACGTGAGCGGCACATTGACCCTGCAAGACACATACGGCACTTTCGCCGGCACATTGCAAATGCCGATAGACATTGCCGACACACTATTGCTCACTGGCACAATTGAAATCCCGGCATCGGGCGACGTGCAGGACAATAGATCCGCAATCTCGTTGGACGACCTTATTCAGAAATGCGGACACAAGTACACCGTCAATTTCAAGTACAAAGAATCGCAACCCGTAATCCCTACCGACAGCAAGGCTTATTTTGAGTTCATAATGTCGCCGTGCCAGAGATGGCTGCTGGTCAACAACGACAGATACTATTTGAACAGGGAAGGCAAGGTGTGGATTGCGGTGGACAACAAGACTCCCATCGTTACCAATTTTTACAAAATACCATACAACAACGTCAATGGCGGAAAAATCTACACCATCGACCGTGCCGGATTGGTAGATTTGGGAATATTCAATACGCTTTGGGCGGATAGGAACGTAGGCGCGGAAAATTTCTGGGACGACGGCGATTATTATTATTGGGACGAGGCGCAGACCTGCGTTGAGGCGCCGTTAGAAGTGCCTACTTGCGGCGAAAGGTGGTCTGACAACAACGATTTTTACAATCTGTGGCGTTTGTACTATTTCAGGGGCAATTACAATGACATTATGGGCTACTACGTGTTGGCGGATGGCTGCTTCGATATTGATAGCGACCCCTTCATATTTCTGCCGGCTTCTGGCGTCAAAATAGGCGGCTTGCTCACTTCGAAGGGCGTCTATGGCTTGTATTGGTCGTCTACCGAATTGGACAGCAAGAACGCTTACCGCCTCTTTTTCCAAAGTCATAATACGGAATGTGATAGTTACCACGACAAATTGTTTGGCGCGTCGTCGGTGAGGGCAATCAGGCGCGGCAATGCCACAGGAAACAACAACAGCGGCAATGAGGACGAGCCGTTGGAACTTATGCCATTTTTCCCGGAAGATTATCCTGCGGAGGATGTTGTGGCGTGGTACATAAGCCGCGACGAAGTCAATAATGAGGAGTGGGCATTGTACCTATTCAACGACCAAACATATCTCCTGACGCAGTATATCGCGGCATCCGATTCGAGGGTGCTATATCGTGCCGGCAATTATGCAATAGAGGGCGACGGCGACCCGACGTATGACAATTTTGAAATGGTGGCAACGGTGGCTCAGTCCACTATGAGCGTCCGTTTTGAAAATGGCGAAGGCTCTATTTTTGACAGGGTGTTCCATCACGAGAATGGCGACGTGCCGCAGGCTAAGGAATACACACGGAACAATCTTAATTCCCAAGCCGTTTATTTCCCGCACGACGAATATTCTGTGGACGATGTGGCGGCGTGGTACCGACAGGTGGATGCATCCGACAACGAGTTTGTGCTGCTGTATCTCTTGAAGGACAACCGTTTTGTCGTGATTACCTGCAAGCGAAATGACGAGGAGATTTCCGGACATATCCTGGCGTCTGGCGTCATTGTGCCGGCAGAAGGCAGCAAGTTGGATTATTACAATATGGTAGTGAATGCTTCCATCAACGAAATGGACGGTTCGAGTTGGCAGATTGAATTTAAGGACGGCATCGCCCACATCGATAAGTTCTATTTGGAATATCAGGATCTCAATACGCTGAGGCCGATGCTCGGAATGTAGATATTAATTGATGCAATACCCACCGACAAGAACATCGTCGAGTTGAGGGTATGTGCCGCGCCATTCGTCGATGGCGGCGTTGAGGAGAGCGGCTTGTTCAGATGCAACCTTGGTCTTGGCGTTGATGCTTACCAAAAGTTCGCGGAATCGGCGCGAGGTGAATTTGCTCATTTTTTCGTTGAGTTGGTCTTGGAAACCGTCAGAAAACATATAAATGTAATCGCCGTGCTGTACGTCTATCTCGTGGTTTTCAAAATTTTTCATACGCGGATAGATGGCGACGGGATTTTTTATGGCCTTGTATTCAATGAGTTCGGCGCCGCGCACGAGGTACATTCCATTGTCGGCACCGGCAAAGAGCATTTTCATAGTTTTGAGGTTTAGCACGCAGATAGCCATATCCATACCGTCTTTGGGTTCGAGGGGGTTGGTGGTCTGACGGAGCGTGGCAATGATACGGCGGCGCATCTCTTCGAGGATTTGGGCGGGGGGGGCGTCGGGGATTTCCACGCTGATTTCGTTGAGGAAAGCCACGCCGAGCATACTCATGAATGCGCCCGGCACGCCGTGTCCCGTGCAGTCGGCAACGGTGAATATTACGGTGTCGCCAATGCGTTTCATCCAATAAAAATCGCCGGAAACAATGTTTTTGGGTCGCCAAAATAGGAACACGTCCTGGAACGATTCTTTCAAAATGTCCTGGGACGGGAGGACGGCGTTTTGGATGAGTTTTGCGTAGCGGATACTGTCGGTAACAGCCTTGTGTTCCTTCTCGATTTCGTTTTTGAGGGTTTGGATGTGCTTGCGCTCCTTCTCTATCGAAAGGCTCATATCCCAGAGCATCTTGTTGCGGTCGGAGAGTTCGCGCTGCTGCTGTTCGAGTTTTTTCTGTTCTATGACAAGCGATTCGGTGTCAACGAGTTGCGATGCCTTTACCTTGGGCGCGAAAGTGTTTCGCTTGGGTGCTTCGAGTTGTTCTGCAAGATTCTTGTTGATGGTGGCAAGACGGCGAATCTCGCCTTCTGCTTCGCGTAGTTGAGTGTTGTAGCGGGTTTCGTTGCGACGGACGGCACGCAATACGAGTTGCTTGCGCTTGTAGGTGGTGTAGATGAGAGCCACTGCCAGAGCCACAGCAATTATTATGAGTATTATATTGATAATCGAGAGTTCCATAATGATTATTCGATGTTAAGTTTGTTGAGATCGTCGGTGTGGTAGATGTATATAGAATTGCCATATTCGGAATTGCTGCCCATCTGACCTACGTCCGATGTCATAATCCTCGACATATACACGTAATATCCGCCGCCATCGTCAGGCACTACCGCGAATGGAATCACGCCGCCTTCGAGCGAAATGGTGTTGATGCCTGTTTGTTCGCCAGATTCGGCGTTCAGGCTGATGATTTTGCCGGTGGTGGTGGTCATCATCCTCGATATGTCGTTGATGTTGCTGATATCCATCGACATCGACATATAGTCGCCAGCAATCATCAATGTGCCGTTGTAGTGGTTGATATTGTAAACGTCGGAGATTTCCGTGGTCTGATACTCGTAGATGGTGCTGCCCTTGTAATCGAGTTTTATGATGATGCTGCCCCTTTCCGTGTTGTCGTCGTCGGTCGTAATATCCGCGTCGGAGATTATTGCGTAGCCGTAGAGAGCGTTGGAGGAAGGGTCGTTGATGGTAATTATGTCTTCAAAAACGTAATCGACGCTGCCATAATTGAGCAATTCGCCGACGGGCGAGTACACGTAAAATTCGTTTTCAATATTTTGGTCGTCCACGCAAACTATCATTACGTTGCCGCACAATCCATATACTTTGTAATGGCTGCTTTCGTCGCAATGGAGATACGGCAGAGAAATTGGATCTATCCATTCGCCATTTTCAAATATTGAGATTACCGGATTGGTGCCGTGGATGACGGCGTATGCGCTGTTGCTGAGTGGCGCGCAGCCTATGTAAAGGTCGCTTACAATTTCGCTGAGGTCGGTATTTACAATAGTGCCGCCGTCAAATGTGGCCAACGCGAATGTGGCAGACGGATTGCAATAACTGAATACTGAGCCGCCGTCAGGAGTTACTTCAAAATTGTAATAGTCGTCTTCGTCGGCGGTGCTGTGGTGCTGATTGCCGTCGGTGGATATATTGAAAGTGTAATCCGGCGAATAGGACATTGTGCCGTCCTTGGTGAGCCTTGTGAATCGGAATCTGTAATCTTGACTCATTCTGCCCTGCGAATCGTTGGCGTCATCACCCCGGGCAATGGTGCCATTGCGGTAGTCCGACTCCTCAATGGTAATCAGCGAGCCGTCGGGCAATAGTCGTGGACATCCCACAGATGTAATCGGGAATGTCTTGATGGCCAATTGGTCTTGGCGGACGTATGTCACCTCGTCGTCGTTGCAGGCTATCAACGCCGTCGCCGCTATCAGAAGTAATATGTATGCTGTTGTCTTCATTGCCATAAAAATTTTAATGTCCGTAGCCGTATTTGGCGATTGTCTTGTAACACATATTGATTTTGACGCCTATCATAGCCGTGGCTTCTACAATGTGGAAAATGTCGGGGATGTACATCTTGTCGTATGCGAGGTCGGGATTTGACATAGCCGCGTCGGGGTTGTTGAAAGGCTTGATGTCGCCGCTCAGGCTGAGGTCGCCAAATACCGTAATGCGGTTGAAATTGCGACTGAGCCTTACGCCGCCTATTATCGCAAAGTTGATTTTGTTTTTGACGTCGGGGTCGTGCTTTACATCCTCAGATTCGTAACGACGCTCGCCAGGTGTCTCGGTGTAGGCGTTGTAGTGGGATTTGAGGAGATATTTGATTTTGGAACCAAAATAGACGGACGGCATCCATTTGCCGCTGCCTATGGGCCAATAAGCCTCAATGTTGATTGGCAAGGACAGAAATTTGGACGTCTCCTTGTAGATGAACTGCGAGCGGGCACTGCGGTCGATGGTGCGCGTGTACTCATTTTTGGTATATGCGGGTGCGATGGAGACAGCTAAATATTTGTTGAGGTGGTATTCGATGCCAATCTGAATGGTCTCGGTGCTGGATGGGTCGTAGTCGGGTTTCATCTGCAATGTGTCGGTGATGACGTGTACGGTGTCAAGCAATGGAATCGTCAATGTCTGCCCAAAACTTGCCCACACGGAGAGTTTTGGCGTTGTGTAATAATTGGATATGATTTCAGTGAATGGCACGGGGTCAGAACTTTTCTGATGCTTGTCGTAAAACGGATTTTTGCCGAGGAATACTTTTGCCGCGCTGTCCGCCTGTTCGTTGTATTCCATCTCTTTGAGGGATGCGATGGTGTATTTTTGACGGTCGATTTCGTCGGCGGATTTCAATGAATAATTTTCGCGGATGGCCTGCGATAGTTGTATTGCCTCGTCGTATTTGCCTGCGAGGTATAGGCGTTGGAGGTTGCGGAGTTGTTCGCCGATTTCTTCGCTGTCGGTGATTGTGACGGCGGGCTTTTGCTGGTTCTTTTTGTTGGGATCCGATTGTTGGTTGACGTTGGACGCCGTGTCTATCTGTGCGTCGATGTCGTCGGAAATGACGTTTTGATACAGCGGCAAATCGTTCTGAGCCGTGCCTATGAGCGGCGCGACTGTAAGAATGATTGCCGTGATTAATATTTGGTAAAATATAATTTTCATCGTCGTGTCGTGTGTTATTGTTTTGCGGAAAAGTCGCTGCCGAGTATCATATCGCGCTCGCTTTGGGAGAGCGGTTGGAGATTCAATGTCCTCAAAGTGTTGGCGTATGATGTGATGTCGGTGTCCCAAAACCGCAGTTGATTGTCGTCGGTGAGCGCAAAAAGCACGCCTTTGTTGTTGAAAAACATAGCCTTCGCCTTGCTGTTGTTGAGGCTGTGCTCTTCGATGGCGAGGGGCGTTGCGTTGAGGTCTTTGGTATTGTAGAGCGAGATGCGCTTATCGGCGGAAGATAGGGCGAGGATGCCTGTCTTCGGGTCATAGACCATATTTTCGAGTTTGGTGTGTCCGCCGGTCTTGCTGTCAACCACTTTGTTGGTATTGACGTCTATAAACTGCATCGTGCCGTCGCTGTAACATACCACAATCCTATTCATATCGGGAATGGCTGTCATCTTAAACGCGCTCTGCCCCGGACGCGGCGAGAGTATGCGGGTCTCCTTGTCGTTGACGTAATCCCACTTGACAAGGCTGCCGTCGTGGCAAAGTACGTATGCCGTGCCGTTGCCGGTGGCGAGTATGTCGGTGAGCCTTGTATTGAAATCCTTAACATTGTCGCTGGAAGGCTTGCCGGATTTTGGGACGATTGCCACTTTGCCGTTGTTGTAAGCCACGGCGCACGTGCCGTCGGGCGCGATGGAGGCGTTTCTTACATAATCTGTATTTACCGGCAATTCTGTGCGGGTGTTGTTGGAAAGGTCGGCTATGTATGAAGTCTTGTCTTTGAGCGAATACGCCACAATGTTGTGATTGGCAAATACGGCAGATTCCACGGGCATACGCGAATTGTTGTCGGATTTGCGCTTGATGAGGTTGGTCTTGCCGCCGGGCATTATTTTGTATTGGAGGATTGTGCCGTCGTCATCAATAGCAACAATGCATCCCGAAGGATCGATGGCAAAGGATTTGAAAGTGGCGGGTTTGTCAAATTGCAGGGGCTTAATCAAATCGTTTTGCTCCAATGAATACAACATCGCGTCGTAAAGTTCGGCGTTTTTCTTGGCGTTCATACCGTGCTCCTGACTTATTTTGTAAGCCTCGTTGGCAAGCCGGAGATTGAGCCTCGTGTCCTCGTACTGGTTTTTTGCCTTCATAGCGAGGGTGTTGCAGAGTGTAATGTAATATTGACGCGAAATCTGGTCTTTGGCAGCCTCGGCAGTTTTTTGCGCGGCTTCGGCTTGTGCTTGCGCTGTTTCGGCGTCGGCTTGTGCTTTTTTTGCGTCTTCGGCGTTTCGATTGGCTTGATACTCACTGCGTTTCGCCCTATCACGTGCCTCTTGCGCCTCTTTAAGAGCTAAGGCTGTTTCATTTTGGGCTTTTAGAGCGACATTCTTTGCGCTGTCGGCTGCGTCGCGCTGACGGTCGGCGTTTTGTTTTTCTTGGACGGCTTCAGCCTCTTTTTCTTTGGCTTTTTGTGCGTTGTCATTGGCTCGTTGCTCACTTTTTTGCGCTTTTGCTGTTTCGTCTTCGGCTTTCCGTTGCGCCCGCATTGCCATTATGGAAAATATCGTAAGTCCCACTACAAACACGAGGAGACCGACGATTGTGGCGATTAATTTTTTGCGGTGGGAACGTTCTTTGGCTTTGATAGCCTCGTCGCTCTGTTGGAGGAAAGTCTCGCAAAGTTCGTAACGGCTGGTGGCGGCGCGTAGTTTTTCTTTGTCGGAGCGCAATGATGCGTCGTGTTTCAAAATCCAATGCGGATTTGGTCGGCATTTCTGATACCAATCGTTAAAAAAAGCATAGTTGCCCTCCGCGAGAAGGAACTCCGGGCTGCGGTTGTTGTCGATCCAACGCTGCACCTGACCATTGAAATCGTTGAAGACATTGAGGTTGTCCAATTCTTCGACGTCCCATTTGGAGAGCAATTGCCAATTACGTATCAATGCCTCGTGCGTAACGTCGAGCACGGTGTCGCCGCTGAGATATTGGGTTTCGAGGCGACCTTCCACCGCAAATGGGCGCAGCAATGTATTGTCCTCGGTGCGGAAAATATTAAGCACGCCGCACACCGTCGCCGATGTAATGTCGGGATTGTTGATGATGCCGGTGATTTCGTTGAGGGTGCAACGGTTGCGGACTTGGCGGTTGTTGTCTATCTTGGTGAGCGACTTGAAGGCAGTCTCTATTATTTTTTTGCTTTGATCGGGAGTAATGCCCTTTTCTGCCCAATCGGCGTGGTTCATAAAATAATCGTAAGCCGATTCGTAGAGCGTTCCGGCGTGGGCGTTGAGTACGTTGTTGAGGTCGGGCGAATCGTAATATTTTTTTCGGTATTCGGGCAATGCGAAGTACCAACGGTCAAATTCGCGTTGCTCCTCGTCGCTGAGAACGTCTTTGGCAATGCCGGCGATTTTGGCGAGGTGGATGAGGTCGAGTTGGTCTTTGCCGTTGTTGGCGGTCTTCCAAAGTAGGTTGAGCGCGTGTTGCAACACCGGCAGTTGGTCAAAACCTGAATTGAGATTGTTGATGAGCACTTCGGCAAGACGCGACGAGACGCTGCCGCCCGCGAGTTGCGCCGGCTCCTCGATTACCTGGCGGATTTCGGAGCGTTTTAGTTGCGGTACAAAAAATTGAGAATATGCTATGAATTCTGGCAAATCCTTGAACACCGTGCATTGCGAGATGTAGTCGCTACGCATCGTGAAAATCACAAATATCGGCAAATCTTCGCGTATTGCAATCCTGACGGTCTCCAATAGAAGGTTGATGGCGGTGTAACAATCGTTGCTGGGCGTGCCGTCGTGGAAGTTTTCGTTCATCGTGAACACTTCCTCAAACTGGTCGGCGATGATTAAGAGGTTTTTGCCACGATTGGCGATGTCGTCGCCGTCCTCGATGTAGTATTCTGAATTTACGTACATACGGGCAAGCGTCGAAAATCCGCGCTTAAACTCCCTCAGCATATAATCGTAGGGCATATCCATTTCCTTGGCGGCACTTTCGGCAAAGCTGGCGAGCGGATTGCGCTGCGGCTTGAAGTCAAATACAAGCCAACTATTGAACTTTGCCCTCGTGAATCCGGCGCGTATATAAGGCAACACACCGGCATAGACCATCGACGATTTGCCGTCGCCAGATGCACCGGTGATGAAAGCCATCTTGTTTTCTTCCAGTAGTTTAGCAATCTGGCGGATGTGGGTGTCGCGCCCCTTGAAGAATATCGATTCTTCTTCCGTGAAAGGTCTCAGACCCGGATATGGACAGATGCCGTTTTTCATTTGCTTTGGTTATTTTTGTCCAAAAACATATTGATGTCCAATGGGATGCGCAGTTGCTCGTCGATGGCACATTCCATTATTCCGTTGAAAATTTCGAGTTGTTCGGGTTTTGCGTGGTCGCTGTTGCCGATTACGCAAATCGGTGTCGCGCCGCTCTGTCCGCCCGTGTCTTTCCACACTTGACGCGCAAATGACGCCGCCCAATCGCCCGCAAAGTTGTAATACACAACTCCAATCTTGCTGACAGCGAGCTGCTGCTTGATGTATGTATTGTAATCCACCTCGCTCGACATGCTGATGCTGAGTTTGGTGACTTTTCGGATGTCGCCGAGCATTGTGCAGATGTCGTTTGCGGTGTCGTTGTCGAGGTCGTTGTATAGGAAAAAAATGTCGGATGCCACAGTCTCCTGTACCGCCGACTGCTTGACAGTCATTATATTGCGTATGTCTTCTACGAATACAATTGGCGACGGTCTGTCGGAATAGATGATGTTTTCCTCGATGTCGCGGCGGATTACGTTGATGTATTTGCTGCGGTTTTCGCGGCCCCGTGGATTCCAGACGAACATCTTGAAACGGTCGGAGCAAAGATTTTTGGCGGCGTGGTATTGCGTCCCTGCCAACGAGCTGTCGGTGCCTTCCTCGAAAATGTCGGTTTTGCCGAGTAGGTGGACGCTGCAATCGGTCTGCTGCATCGCGTCCAATAGCTCCTTAGACGGTACATCGCGCCCATCAACAATTTCCATACCAGCACGATGGAGTATCACACGGAGTTCTTCGCGTGTGTCTTCCATATCTGCCGAACTGTCTGCAAAAAAGACTTTTATACTTTGGTTGTACAGGTTGATGAACATAATTCAATTAATTATCTGAAACAGACCAATAATTTTGCCAAAATTACAAATAAATAGCGATGTCACAAAAGTTTTTTTATTTTGTATAAATCTCCACTTCTGTGCCTTCAAGCCCGTCGGCGGACGCTCTCACCACTACCCTACCCGACTTTCCCTTGATGGAACGCACGATACAAAGGCACTTGCCGTTGAAGGCGGAATGTTGGTTGACACCCTGGAATTTTTCGTGGCAACATTGGTCGCCATTGTCGAGCGCAACAATCTCCGCCGGACCCTCAACCGTGAACTTAATCATATTGTTTGCATCAGGCACTCTAACTCCATTTGCATCAACAACATCCACAGTTATAAAACTTAAATCCTGACCGTCTGCCATGAGCGAATAACGGTCGGCGGTCGAGGCAAGTCGGGAAGGTGTTCCGGCAGTCCTTACAACGTCCGAAATCTCAATGTCGTCCACAGAATGACCTACCGCCCTGAGTTCGCCGGGCTTGAATGGAACTTTCCACATAAGGTGCAAGTCGCCCTGTTTAAGTTCTTGTTTGCCAAGAGATTCATTGTTTAAGGAAAGTTCCACGTCCTTCATATTTGTATAGGCGATGACATCCACCGTATCGCCCTCCGCCCAATTCCAATGCGGCAGAATGTGCAGCACGAGGTCGTCCGTCCACAACGATTTATACAAGTAATAAACATCTTTCGGGAAGCCTGCGAGGTCAATGATTCCAAAATACGAACTCCTTGCAGGCCAACCGTATGGCGTGGGTTCGCCGAGGTAGTCGAAGCCCGTCCAAACAAAAATGCCCGAAACCCAAGGGTATTTCATATATTCTTTGAGCGTGGTTTCGTGTGTGGAGCCCCACGGAGCGCGTACATTGTCGTAGGCGGAACATTTGTGATGCTCGGTCTCAAATGGAATGTCCCAACGCGCTGGCCACAAGTACTGCGTGTCGGCGGGCGCGATGTAATTGCCGCGAGTCTGCAACGCCGAAGTAGATTCTGTAATGACGAGCGGCATTCCCGGAAACTTTTTCTTGAACGCCTCGCCCCAATTGTATTCGTGATAATTGAAGCCGATGATGTCGAGCGAATTTGACTTGAAAAGCAAATTGTGAGGCTCAGTCTCATTGTTGCCAGTGAGGACGGGACGAGTTGAATCTATACTTTTAACAACATCAACTAATTTCTTACACAACAACGAGTTGATATGCATTTCAGAAGTCTTGTTGTCATCCTTATTGGAGAGTTGCGCGGCAAAATTGAACATCAGGTTTGCCTTCTCGATGCTGAGGGTGTCGGTATTGATGTCGGGCCATTGTTCGAGGATTTCGTTGCCGATGCTCCACATAATCACCGACGGGTGATTGCGGTCGCGCTTGATGAAGTCGATGAGGTCGCGCTCGTGCCATTCGGCAAAATATTTGGCGTAATCGTTGGGCGACTTCTTACGCGCCCACATATCAAACGCCTCGTCCATTACGATAAAACCCATTGAATCACAGAGATTTAACAATTCAGGCGCGGGTGGATTGTGGGACGTGCGGATTGCATTGCAACCCATCTCGCGAAGGATTTCCAACTGTCGTTGCAACGCCCTGTGATTGACCGCCGCACCTAACGCGCCGAGGTCGTGGTGCATACATACACCGTTGATTTTCATTGGGTTGCCATTGAGAGAAAAGCCCTCGTCGGCGTCAAATTCAAAATAACGTATGCCAAAGGTCGTCGCGTATTCGTCAACTACTTTTCCGTCATTTGTTGCCGTGAAAACCGCCTTATAAACCTGCGGCGATTGTGGCGACCAAAGTTTGGGATTGTTGACCGTAATGCCATCAAATGTCTTCAAAACTCCCGCCGGAACATTGTCCTGAACAGTTGCAACGGTGTCGCCTCCGGGCGCAAGTATATTAACCCTTACATTACAATTGGCATCGCCCGTCAATTGCAATGCTACGTTCAACTTGGCAGATTCAGCGGTGATATTATTGGTTGTAACAAAAACTTCTGGCTCTGCAAAATGCACTGAATTAAGGACTTTGAGCCTCACACTTCTATAGATACCTGAACCCGAATACCAACGCGAATTTGGTTGGTCGGTGTTATCTACCGTTACCGCCAAAACATTGTCGCCGCTCTTATTGAGGAGGTCGGTGATGTCGTATTCAAAACCGATGTAGCCATTGGGACGGAAGCCCGCCTTCTTGCCGTTGACATACACCGTGCTCTGCCAATAAACGCCGTCAAAACATACATAAACACGTTTGCCGCCGCTCAAATCTGGCGTCTCAAAATGTTTGCGATACACGCCATATCCGCCGGGCAACGCACCTCCGCCCGGTGTAGCGGGGTTTTTGTCGCTAAAATCGCCCTCGATGCTCCAATCGTGAGGCAAATTGAGCACACGCCATTCCTTGTCGTCGAAATCGGGCGCAACGGCGGTAGAATCAGCGTCCAACGAAAAACGCCATCCTTCATTGAAGGGCTCTTGCTTGGCGCAGGACGCCATCAACGCTATTATAGGGATTAAAAGTAATGTCTTTTTCATATTGCTGTCAATATTTTTATCCGAAACAAAGTTACACTATTGGCAGCAATTAAGCAAAAAAAATTATACATAAAATCCAATTTTAACACACATATATAGATAGGTAGCCCTCACGGACTACCCTTTGCGATAACGCGCCTTTGGCGCTACGATACAAATCATAGCACCAAAGGTGCGACACCACCAAGGATAGTCCGTAAGGGCTATCTACCTATCATTAAATAACATTCCAATAATTGTTCACCCATCGCGGACGCCCAATTATGCATTATGAATTATGCATTGTTACTGCATCAACCCTGCATACTTCGTGTAAATATTTGCGACACGTTCAGCCTCGTCGTCGGCGCCGTTGTCGAGGAGTTGCTGTGCGATGTAGCCAATTATCGAAATGCCCATACTCATCTCACGTTGCTCATAATATCCGTCGCGGCGGAGACCATCGAGCCAAGAGAGTATTTGGTCATATTCGTCAGCCATTTGCGTGCAGACGGCGTTTGCCTCGTCATTGAGACCCGCCGAATACATCGCATTGATGACTGGAAGCATCGTGTAGTCATACGAAACCTTATCAGAAGGCATCAGGGCAAGGCATTTTTTGAGGACAGCCTGAGCCTTGTCCTTGTCACCCTCGGCAACAAGACGCTCGGCAAGTCGAGACATCATACCGCGAATGTCCATAATGCTTATCTGACGACGGTTGTTTTCCTCGATGATGACATCGGGCTCTTCCATGCGACCCCACTTAAACTTGTTCATCATATTGTCGTACATCAACTTAGTGTCGATTTCGCCGGTCTCGTGAGCCTCGGGCTTCACCTCGTAAGGCACAATGCGATACGCAAAACCTTCGAGCCTCATATACTTATCGAGGCTGATGTAGTCGTTTGGACTGCCACTCGCCGCAAAATACACCGGACGCTCCCAATTGTTAGCCGCCAAGATGTCCATAATAACGAGGTCGCTCTTAGTGAAATAATTTTTTGGAATGTCCCAATGCAACTCACTCAAAGCGCGTCCCTCGTTGCGGCTGTCCAACGTGCCACATTTCAGGCAGTTTTGCTTGTTGACGGGGATGGAGATTTTTTTGGACGGTATATAATTGTAACTATCGCCGTTGCTTAATGTAACCATATCGCCATCGTCGCCCGCCACGTTAAGTGCAAGATTGATAGGCGTGTACAACGAGCCAACCTTGTTCACAAGTGCGTCTGTGCGGGTTTTGATGTCGTTGATGCCGGCTGTGTTGCCCTCACCAAAGAACCTTTTTGCCAAATCGGGATTCGACAATTGGTTGATTAACTTTGTAAACAACACTATACTTACATTCTCGCTGCCACCCGAAACCTGTTTGAAATCGTCGGGGTATTTGGCGGCAAAATCCGTCGTGGAAATCAACTGCATAAAGTCGTTGTAAATGCCCGAATATTCCGGCATCAACGAAGCTTTATTGTAATTGAACTTTTCATTTAAGAAACGACCCTTTTGGTCGCTGCAAATCACGATGTTGCGCTTGTCCTGACGATACTTGGCATAATTGAGCATCATCGGCACCGGCGCGCTCTCATACTTGCGCTCCTGAGTCTGTTTGATGTACCAATCGCAGCCCGCGAGAGAGAGGTTTACAACCCTGACATCGCGCCTGATGCCCTCCACCTCCTGACAGTACCACAAGGGGAAGGTGTCATTGTCGCCGAAAGTGAACAAAATCGCATTCGGGGCGCATGATTCCAAGTAGTTGGCGGCAAAATCGCGGCACGTGTAACGTCCCGACCTATCGTGGTCGTCCCAATTCTGAGAAGCCATTTGGATTGGCACAAGCACCGCCAAACACGAAATCGCACCCGCCATCACAGGCGTGAGAACCTTCTTGTTGCCACCGAGATTTTGCAGGAAGTCCCACAACGCAAGCACGCCCAATCCGCACCAAATACAGAACGCATAGAACGAACCAGCGTAGGCGTAGTCACGCTCACGGGGCTGATACGGAGTCTGATTGAGATACACCACAATCGCAACGCCCGTCATCAAGAAGAACATAAACACGACGAAACAATTGCGTCCATCATAATTGCAACTGATGAAAATGCCCAGCAATCCCAACAGCAACGGCAACAGATAATACACATTGCGGCCGTGATTATTGGCGTAACGCTCAGGCAAATCAACTCCGTCCGCGCCTTTCAGCCTGTCAAACCAATCGAAACCCGTAATCCAATTGCCATTGATATAACTGCCCGCGCCATTCTGCACGTCGGTCTGTCGGCCTGAGAAATTCCACATAAAATAGCGGAAATACATGTGCCCCAACTGATACGTGAAGAAAAACCGCAGATTCTGTCCAAATGTCGGACGGTCGGTCGTATTGTCAAGTCCGCCCCATTGCTTATAGACCTGGATATGATTGTCGTTTTGAGAATACATCCTCGGGAAGAAGCCCTGATTCTGATCGTCATACTTGTATTTTGGCGACGGCTTCTTGATTTTCAGGTACTTGCCATTGTCGGGGATATAAGTGTACTCGTCCTCGCTGCCAACCACGTCAGCCGTGAAATAAGGCCCGTAAAACAGCGGATTGTCGCCATACTGTTCGCGGTTGAGGTAACTCAAAAGGCTGAAACCGTCGCTCGGTTGGTTTTCATTGATGGGCGGATTGCTAAACGAGCGGATTACCGTCATTGCAAACGACATATAGCCCAACATTATCATAAACACCGCCAAAGCAATGGTATTTGCCAAAACCTTGCCGTGCTTAAACGACCACCACGCCCAATATCCGAGGCCACCCATCAGCAACAATACAAAGGTGATGATGCCCGAATAATAAGGCAGACCGAGAGTATTGACGAAAAACAAATCGAAATATGCTCCGATATTAACGGTCTGAGGTATAATGAAATACAACACTACCGCCAATATCACCACCGACAACGCCAAAGCCAACAGAACGCCCTTGGTATTTTGGCTGTCATACTTTCTATAATAATAGACAAGCACAATTGCGGGTATCACGAGCAAGTTGAGCAAGTGAACGCCGATGCTCAGACCCATCAAATAAGCGATGAGGATAAGCCAACGGTTGGCATACGGCTCGTCGGCGTGCTCCTCCCAACGAAGAATCAGCCAAAATACAACAGCCGTAAAGAGGCTACTCATACTATAAACCTCCGCCTCCACAGCCGAAAACCACGCCGTGTCGCAGAATGTATAAATCAAGCCGCCCACAACGCCGCTCGCAATGATGCCAATAGTCTCGCCGGCATTGTAAGACGACCTGCGCTCGCCATTATAATACCTGCGCTCCACAATCCTGCGGGCGATGTGCGTGATGCTCCAAAAGAGGAACAACGACGTAAAGGCGGCTGCAAGCACTGCCGTACAGTTCATCATCAACGCCATACTTGCGTCGTCGGGCGCGAGCAACGCCGCCACCCTACCAATAATCATCCACAGGGGTGCTCCCGGGGGGTGTCCAACCTCCAACTTGACTGCCGTAGCAATAAATTCGCCGCAGTCCCACCAACTTGCGGTAGGCTCCACGGTCAAGAGGTAACAGACAAGGGCAACAGCAAACGTGCCCCATCCCGCAACCCGATCATAAAACTTGAATTTGTCCATTTAATAATGCGTTTTTATCTTTTCAGACGGCAAAATTAACAAGAATGACGCAAAACGGCAAAAAAAACATCAAAAAAATTTGGTAGATTCAAAAAACATCTCTACCTTTGCACCGCAAACAGCAAAAAATGGTACAGACCTATGGTGCAATGGTAGCACAGCAGATTTTGGTTCTGTTAGTTGAGGTTCGAATCCTCATAGGTCTACAAGCCCCGAAGCGATAAGTTCCGGGGCTTTATTTTTTTGATTATCTTTTCCTACCACTGCCAAAAATATCAGAATGTGAGCCGGTACGATAGGTTTATAGCGAACGCATTTTTTTCTCAAAATCACCATACGATTTGTATGTAGTCATCTTTTCTGTACCATTTTGTACGTTTTCAATCATCTTCATAGTTTCTTCATTGAGACATTCGCCTGTTTCCGGGTCATATAGAACAGAATTGTGTTTCACAACCGACATCAACATCGTATACTGACGCGCACGCCACCATTCGTCAGTTTCCTTTTGAAACTGTTCCTTACGCTCCCTTGCCCTACGCCACCAAGCAAGGATTTCTTCGCGGGTTCGATGCGTATATGTAGTAATTTGTTCCATAATAACATATTAATGCGTTAATACTCAGCAAATATATCCACACTTTGTGAATTATCCAAATAATTTTTTTTCGTGAAAACTATAAAAAAACGGAAATCATCCCAATAAAAAGAAATTTAGATTTCTCGTGTTTTACACATATTGTCCAAAATATAATCTATCAAAACTTTTTTGTTGTATTCGTTAGACGCAGAATAACATATCGGACGAAGAATTTTTCGATGAATTTCATTCTCAATTCTCTTTTGAATCGATTCCGTTTTGCGGTTCAAAAAGTCAGACAAAACATCATCAGGTTTGCCATTTACCCAATGGTTACCTTTCATTGCCACATCAGCCTGATTAATAACGAACAATATTCTATTAGTATCAATGTTATGTAGAATTGTATTATTAAGCAATTTATATACGCCGCCCAAATCTCTGCCTGAACCATCGATTACTATAAGCACAATATCAATAAGATAACTTTTTCCAACAACTCTGTCCTCAATTATTGTATCTATTTGTTCATTTAAATAAGAGCCTATTATCTGCATATTTATTTCATCTTTCGTCGGCAAATCGCCAATCCCAGGTGTGTCCCAGAACCGTATATACTCATTTAAATAATAAGGCTTAAAATCTTGTGTTTCAGGATTAACACCCACTCCAACTTTTGCAGAATCATTGCCAACAATGGCGTTAATGGTGCTTGATTTGCCAGCACCAGTAACGCCAACAAGCATAATATCAAGCGGACGAACACTTAGTTTCGTCCGTAACTCATTTAGTCTGTAATTTGATAGATTTTCGTTCATACTTGTTCGTCCGCTTGATATTGTTACCAAAATAGTGATTTAAGAAATCCACATACACCACCGATTGCGCCACCTATTACAGTACCTACGCCAGGAATTACACTGCCTAACGCAGCACCGATTGCAGCGCCACCAGCAATGTCTCCCACGACATCAGTAGCGGTTTTCTTTGTTACCTCATCGTTGTAGTCCTTCTCACCGTCATCATACTTGTACCTCTGTTCATCAGTATTCCTGTTCGATACAACAGCCAGTCTCTTCTTGCTCGGTATCGATTCAACGATGTAGTACAACAACTTGGAAATGTTGTAAGAAGGCTCCTGTGGCTTGCCTTCTTCCTTGAATCCAGCCGCATAAGAAATCGGCTCAACAGAAAGACCGCATCCGTCCTTAATTCTCTGTCTTACAGACCTTTCTTTTTCTGCAAGGAAAAGCCCAAGTTCAGCATTAGGTTTGTGATTCTCAGAATCCCAATTCCGACCTTTCATCGCCATATCAGCCTGATTGATGCCGATAAGCAAGCGTTTCTCGCGTTGTTCAGGATTTTCGCCAAGATGGGGTGCTATGACTTGCGTAATCAGGTCGTAGGAAGTACCCATATCACGTACAGAACCATCAAGAATTACCAACACGACATCAATCAACAATTCATTGTTCGAGTCGCGTTCTTCCAATTTCTTGATTATGCCATCTGCGTGACGCTTGTCAGCGTCGGGGCTGTCACCAAGTCCCGGACTATCCCAAAGGATGAGGTTGCCAAGGTCGTACTTCTGAATGTCCATTGTTTCAGGATCCGTTCCTGTACCAACTTTTGCCTCTTCTGTGCCGAACAAAGCATTGATGGTGGAACTCTTGCCACAACCAGTAGCACCGGTCACCAGAATGTTTGCCTTGGCATTCTTGCTGTCTTCAAGCCACTGCAAAATTTTCTGTTTTTGGGGCTCTGACAATCCTTTCAGCAATGCCTTGTCATTGTCGCTTAGGGCTTTGTTGAGTAATTCAACGATGTTTGCTACCATAAACTTAGAATGGTTAAATTGTTTGACAATACGGAAGGCTCTGTACGGCAGGGACATAAAAAAAGCGCAGTTTGTTTTTTAAGTGTCATATTGAGAATGAGGTCGTGGAAAGTACCCGAAATGATAATATAACACAACAGACCACGCCCTATACGGAAGGCGTGGCAGTTGTGCAGTAACCATCATTTCTGAAATTTTCCACGTTTCATTCCCGATTACAGCACAATGCCATCCAAGTTAACTATAACGTCGGATTGATAGGCATAGTTTCCTCAGCCTTACAATCCATTGCAAATTTGTAAAATATTTCTAAAATTAACAAATAAAAGATAAAGATTTTTTTGATATTTTTTCAAATAATTGATAATCAATAAGAAAAAAAATCAGTAACATAACCACACGAGCGAATTGGTGCTAAATATTCTGACAATCAGAACCCACCCTCGTAATAACTACGCGCAATATACGGCGACGGCTCATAATACGCGCTGCAATTATAATTATCTAAGGTATCGCAAATAGCGTTGTTATAAACCCTGATGATAGCCTGTGCATAATCCTCGTTAAGCGGCATAGTATTAAGAATAAGACGTTTATAAACCTTGCCCATTTGAGTTTCAGTAGGAATTTTTTCACAATAATATGGATTGACGGCCGACACGTCAAACGTCCCCTTCTCCAACGCAAATTCATCAATCCAATCCGAGGCGGTCTGCAACGGATTCTGACAGTGAAGCACATTGGCGGATGATAGTTTTTTAGAAAGTTCGTCGTATCCCATCTTATTGACAGTGTATCTGTTATGTTGCTTTATTTGACGCGACACTTTCTCTATCATATAACATACAAAATAGAGGTCATTCTCGGTAATATCCTCGTCGGGAAAAAAAACATTCTTCATAATGAGTAAGATTTAAGGTAAGTAATTGATTGCAAGGCGGCTTCCGTCGCAAAAACTATCTGATTGGTAGGATACTTGAATTTAACCAAAGTCCAAAAGGCCTCGCGGGAGATGCTCCCAGACGCAAAATCCTCCACATAATCCCATATTTGGTCGTCAGCCATCGGACCTTCCACAATATCGTATGAATGTTCCACGCCACGGCGGCAGTCCACCACAAAATCAAGCCATTGGTCTGTCATAGAACTAAACTGCATTTTTTTGAGATTTGGAACGACAACATATTCATATACAGACACTTCACTTCCATTCTTACGGCTCAACGCCCAACGCTGCGCCTGTTTCTCAAAACGAGTGCAATAAAACCCATACCCAAAATCTTTGTAAAATCCGCTTATCAAGATTTTGGGCTTCTCGACAACAACATTGCTTCCGTGGTATATTAGAGTTGTTTTCATACCGCAAAAGTATAAAAAAATACAATATGACCTCAAAAAAACTCGCCACTACTCCAACATCTTCGCCCCCAACTTCTCTAACGGGTCGGCGGGTATCTTGGTCCACGTCTCCTTGGGCTTCACGCTGTCGTCAAACATATTGGAAATGATAGTCTGACGCTTGTGAGTGAGGTAATTTTCGCTCACCTCTGTACTCTCGCCCGAATACCGCGAAAAAGACTTGGTGTCCTTGCCGATGAGATAAAAGTCGCCATTCTGAAACCTGAATACATACACCGACGCATCAGAATCCGAACTTCCCGCCGAATTGAAATACGACGGACTAATCCTCATCACGCCCTTGTCGTTGATTCTTAGATCAATATCAACACTCTGATACTCATCCTCTTGACCAGGAATAGTATTGAAGTATTGCTTGAAAAGAGAGTACGTACCGCTCTCACTACCAAAATACACAGCCATAACAGGTTTGTTGAAATTATAGACATAACCATCATCGCGGGTCTGCATATTTTCGGGATTGCGCGGCGTAGCAATGATTACCACATCCTTGAAACCGTCCTTATTGAGGTCGCCCTCAACGACAATAGAATCGCAGTCGGCGGGTACAACATCCACAACGGACGCGCCCGACGCCTTGAACAACGACTTTGCAAACTTGCCCTGCGCACCGGCAATGCCCGCCGACACTATCAAAGCAATCATTATTAGAAGTATCTTTTTCATAATTGTAATTATAAACATCTGCAAATCTACATAAAATCCTCGTAACGCACAACTTATATACAATAAAAAACGGCGAAGAATATGAAAACATCTCCGCCGTTTATGAACTAACTAACAGCCGCAAACTTAATCGCCACGGCAATAATCTAAAACGTATTGACACTGCAAATATACACACAAAAAATAAAACCACCAAATAAAAAATGTAAAATATTTTAGATATTTTGATATTTACAAATGACACAAGCGTTGACAAATGTAAATGACAAAAAGTTTACAATTTGAAACAATTGGAAATATGATTAGAACGATTAAAAAAGATGAGAACCACACAAAATCAGACGCAAAGACCCTCATAAAACACAAAAAGCCACAACGTGGCTTCTCTCTCAATTAACGTAAATCTTACCTAAAAAATGTACCCCGGGCCGGGATCGAACCGGCAAGGATATTACTCCATCGGTGTTTGAGACCGACGCGTCTACCAATTCCGCCACCAGGGCATTGTCTCTTTCATTTCGACGGTGCAAAATTAGGAAACATTTTCGACACTGCCAAATTTTTCGTCAACTTTTTCTAAATCTTTTTCATCATTTTTTTCAGAGGCGGAATTTTCGATGCGTTCCTTCTTGCGTATCAGATAGAAAACGCCGCCACATACCGCCGGCAGCAACAGATTGATACTCCACAAGATAATCGACGAAATCGTGGGCAGACGGAAGTCAGAAGTGTACTCTTTCAACACCATCACCGATGCAGAACACCTCACGCCCAATTCCGCCAACGCGGGCCTTGGCACAAAACTCATCAGCGCGTAAATCAAAAATACCGACATCATTCCGTCCACAAATCCTATCTCGATGCCAAGCCCGACTATCGTCAAATAATTTTGCAACGAATAAACCATAAACCTCACCAGCGAAAACAGCATCAGCTTAAACCGCTCATTATAAGTGTAATGGCAAAAGAAATTGAGTTTGCGCCGGAAGCCCTCCGACTGCCCGCTATTGCGCACAAAAGGAATCGTGTATTTGGGAAACATATAAAAGGCGGTCATCAACACCGTGCAGACAAACCCAATCAGGATAAACCACCAACTCGTCAAGAATGTGGAATGTGAAATCTCAATGTCGCACCACGCGAAATACACGCACGACAAAACGCCCATCAACATCATCACCGGCATCTGCGATAATCCGCAATACGCCGTCGCCATACCGCCAGAAAACCTGTGCCCGTGCTGCAAGACCGACGGCCTGCCCAACGCCTCCCCCACCCTGTTGGGCGTAAACAATGACGGCGTAATGCCCTTCAAGACACCGACAAACGACACTCCAAAACTCACCTTCTCCACCGGCGAGAGTGAAATACGCCACTTGACGGCCTCCAAAAGCCAATTGGGAGCCACCAACAGCAACGCCAAAACCAATGGCAACCACCTTACTTGTATATTGTCGGTGGTAAGTTCGCCAAATTGCTCAAAATGGTCTTTGGTCAATAGATAAAGTCCAATATAAAAAGCAATTACAAGCACTATTTTAATTATCTTCTTTAACGTCGGGCGGAGTTTCATCTGGCATTAAGGGTTGATAATCATTATTGAAAAAAGGCATCACGATCATTGCGACCATACCTACTACAGCAAACAGCAAATCCTGCATCCCATGCGACACAAGTGCATACGCCCCGCCGTCGGGATCACGCACCACGCCATAAAGCGCAAGCACCTCTATCACAATGAAATGCCACGTCCCAATCCCGCCCGGCGACGGCACAATGACGCCAAATGTGCCAAGCACAAACACCGTCAACGCCACCATCAGTCCGAGATTCTCGGTGAAGGGAAACGCATTGAAAAACAGATACACCGTATAAAAATATACAAAATTGATAAACAGCGAGTGCGCCACAAACTGCCAACGCTTCTTCAAGCCGGCAATAGTCAACATTCCGTCCTTCAAATTGTGAAACGCCTTCCTGAGCCTATCGCCAAGTCCAAACCAATTGCGCTTAACAGCCGTCCTCAACGTCCAAAAGACCAAGCCGACCAACGCAACGCCGGCCATAATTATCAAAACTATATGATTTTCAAACGATTGCCAATACTGTAAAACCGAAGGATTATTGTCCAAGACGCGACCAATCACATCTATCTGCGTTGCGAATACCACCGCCGCCACCGCCGCAAACACAATCACGTCGGCAACCCTCTCAATGACCACAGTGCCAAGGCTGCGGCTAAACGAAATGCGCTCATACTTAGCCAATACGCCGCACCTCGCCACTTCGCCCGACCGTGGTATCGCCATATTGGCGAAGTACATTATCATAACGGCAAAAAACAAGTTGCCACGCCTCGGCTTATACCCAAACGGCTCCAAAAGCAAGCCCCACCTCAGCGCACGGCTATAATGCGCCGCTACGGAGAGCAACACGGCGGCGGCCACCCACCCCCAACGCACTTCCGATATGGCGTCGAATATACGTCCGAAATTTTGCCCCCGGTACGCAAGCCAAAACAACAGCGCACCCAACGACATAAAAATCAGAAACTTAACTATGGTTTTTAAATATTTTTTCAACTCTTAACGTTTTCAAAGCAAAAAACTTTTGCAAAGATAGTCTTTTATTGGCAAAAATAATTTATCTTTGGGTAAAATTTGTAAACGAAATGAAACTGACCATCACATTAATACTTTCCATCGTCATTGCGACGAGCCTGTGCGCACAGACAGTGTCGCACAAGGAAAAATATGACTCCGACTTTATGTTCACTGACGGATTGTACTTGGACAAGGACGATTTCAAAAAAAATCTGCCCATAGACAAATCCCAAATTATCAGCGGCATAGACCCGACAGACTTAACCTATTTTGAGCAACTTGTCGAGCAAAAGACAATCAACCTTTTTGACCGCCTCGGCAACGAAATCAGCGTAGAGACAAACAAGATTTTTGGTTTTTGCAGCGACGGTACGGTATATATCAATCACAACGGAACATTCTCTCGCATTGGAATCATTGGCAGCATCTGTCATTTTCTTGGTACGAAGACAGTTACAAGCAATGTCCCGACACCATACTACGGTTATTATGGACGGTATTATTCGCCAATCTACCGACAAAACTCCACCGTGGAGCCTCAGCAATACCTCTACAACTTTGAGACCGGCGACCTACTCGAATACAATCCGCACAACCTTGAAACAATGTTGATGGGCGACCCCGCAATCCACGACGAATACACCGCGCTCTCCCGCAAGAAGAAAAACGCCAAACTTTTCTACTATATGCGCCTCTACAACGAAAAACACCCTATCTACATCCCTGTCTATGAATAGGTGTTCTCATTAGGTTGTTAAAAAATAAAAATAATTTGCAACATATCCATAAAAATCCTTACCTTTGTCGAAACAAAAAACTATAAAAAATATATCGCTATGAACGAAGAAGCGCAAATGTACATCGACGAAGCCGAGGAGAAAATGAAGGCTGCGGTATCTCACTATGAGAGCGGCCTCACAAAAATCCGCGCAGGAAAGGCTTCACCGGCAATTCTCGCCGACATAAAGGTTGACTATTACGGCTCTGAAACGCCTCTCAGTCAAGTTGCTAACGTGGGCACCACCGACGCCCGCACTATCGTAGTGCAGCCGTGGGAAAAGGCAATGCTCCCAAAAATTGAGAAGGAAATATTGAAGGCCAACCTCGGACTTACGCCCGTAAACAACGGCGAAATTCTCCGCATCACCGTGCCGGCTCTCACCGAGGAACGCCGCAAACAACTCGTAAAACAGGTGAAGGCTGAGGGCGAAAACGCAAAAGTTGCAATCCGCAACATCCGCAAGGACGCCAACAACACCCTCAAACAACTTGAAAAGGACAACACAATCACCGAGGACGAAAACAAACAGGCTCAGGAAATCGTGCAGAAACTCACAGACAAATTCGTGGCTCAGGCCGACAAAATCTCCGAAGCCAAGGAAGCCGAAATCCTCAAAGTCTGATTTTCAACCATTTACAATCAATTAACAATTAGGCTGTCCCTTTTCAATATGGACAGCCTAATTTGTATTCACTTAATTCGTTGTTTTATAAAAAATGGAATTATTATCCCCTGCCCGCAACGCTGAGACAGGCATCATAGCAATCAATTCAGGCGCAGACGCCGTTTATATTGGCGCGTCAGACTTTGGCGCACGAAAAGCCGCCTCAAATTCTGTCGCGGACATCGAGCGTCTTTGCCGTCACGCACATCTCTATGGAGCAAAGGTTTATGTAACACTCAATACAATATTATATGACAATGAATTACCTACAGCGCAAAAACTTATCAAAGACCTTCATTCCGTTGGCATCGACGCACTTATTATCCAAGATTTAGGCATATTGAAACTCGACATTCCTCCGATAGAACTCCACGCAAGCACACAGATGCACAATTACGATTTGAGACGAATAAAGTTTTTGGACGAATTAGGATTCAAGCGTATCGTCCTCGCCCGCGAATGTTCATTGCAACAAATCCGCGAAATCCGCAAATCAATCAATGCCGAGATAGAATGTTTTGGACACGGCGCGTTGTGCGTGAGCATGAGCGGACAATGTTACATGAGCGCAAGGCTCGGCGGACGCTCCGCTAATCGCGGCGAATGTGCGCAGGCTTGCAGGATGAAATATTCATTGATTAATGATAAAGTAAAAGTTTTAGTAAATGATAGTTACTTATTGTCATTAAAGGATTTCGCTACGTATAATAAAATTGGCGAAATGATTGATGCAGGCGTTGATTCTTTCAAAATAGAGGGACGATTGAAAGACAGCGTTTACGTAGCCGATGTTACGGCTTATTACAGAAAATTGATAGATTCAATCAGCAACGGCAAGGCGCGAACTTCCTCTGGCTCTTGCATTTACGACTACGAACCCGACATACAAAAAGCGTTCAACCGTGGTTTTACGACATATTTTCTCGATGGCACCCCAACCGACAAGATGGCAAACTTCATCAGTCCAAAATCTATGGGCGAACCGCTCGGCATATTGGCTTCAATCAAGGGCAACACATTGACAATCAATACAAAGCAAACCATCAACAACGGCGACGGACTTTGCTGCGAGGCGGGCGGCGCACTTGTGGGCTTCCGCGTGGAAACCGTGAGTGGCAATGGCTCTATCGTCATCAACAACCCCTACCCCATCAAGCCCGGCACGTTGATATACAGAAACCTTGACAGCAAGTTTATTCGCAGTGTAGAACATTCTAAAACGCGCCGCAAAATCGCCATCAAAATGCTCGTAAAAGCGTCCACAGACGCCCTTACACTGCAAATCACAGACGAAGACGGCATATCGTCAAGCGAATCGCTGCCATTCGCAGCACAACCTGCCAACAATGCCGACAAAGCCCTCGAAAATCTCTACAACTCGCTCTCCAAAACCGGCGAACAGTTTTCGGTGGATAGCATTGATTACGAATCTGACGAGAATAGGACAGTATTCTTTGTCCCAAATTCCATCGCCAACGAACTCCGCCGCATCGCGATAGAGAATCACATTGCAAAACGCATAAAGAATTACTCGCCCAAAGATTGTAAGTTGCCATCGGGCGATGCAAAATATTACGAGCCTACCGGCGACTATCATCTAAATGTCGCTAACCGTCTTGCCCGTCAATTTTACAAAGAGCACGGCTGCGAAGTCAAGCAAGATGCCTTTGAACTCTTGAAACGCACCGACGGTCTCGAAGTGATGACCACAAAATATTGCATCCGCCGCGAACTCGGCTATTGCATCCGTAAAAACAAAAAAATGCCTGAAGATTGGCTCTCAGACAAGTTTACATTACATGGACAATATCAAGATTTCTCTATCGTATTCGATTGCAAGGTTTGCGCGATGCGCATATATGCAAAAGAAAAGGCGATATGGCGAAACTAAAATTTCGTAGAAAGAAATACAAAATTGATAGAAAGAATATGACAAATAATAATAAAAAAACCTTATAATCGTAATGGGTTTAATAATTTAACAACGAATTAAACAAACATTCGTTTTATTTGTTTAATTCGTTGTAAAAAAAATTACTCTTCGCGAATCACAGCCTCGGCAAACTTCGGCGAAACTTCCAACAAGTTTTTCCAAATGTTTGGAGCTACGGGGATGCCGTTAACGAGGCGATCCTTCATTGCACGTTTTTCGGGGTCGCCGGGCAACATCACTTCCTGGCCTTCGAGAGGTTTCATACTGCGAATGATGGCGGCAAGATTTTTCATACGCTCGCGGAATTGTTTGATATTCGTAAACTTACGTATGTCTATCGCATGGAAACAATGTGAAATGCCGCGCTTTTTGCTCATATCGGAACCAAACATCGGCATCAAATTGTGTCCTATTTCGCTGCCGGTAAGCACGCTGCACATTATCTCTACCATCATCCCAAGCCCAAAACCTTTGTAATCGCCTATCGGACGTACACAACGAGCCTGATGTGGGTCGGTAGTGAAATGTCCATTTTCGTCGTATGCCAATCCGTCGCCAAGCAACTGATTGGTTTCCTTATGGTTACGGACATAATTCCAACTAATTATCGATGTAGCCATATCGAGACAGAGCGGCTCTTCGCCATCCATCGGACACGCAAAACAAATCGGGTTGGTTCCAAAAAACGGCTCTACCGCACCATGCGCCTTCACGAGCGAATTGGTGTTGGTGAATGCAAAACCTATCATATCGTGATGCGCCGCGTATTCGGTGAAATAACTTGCCGCGCCGAAGTGAGACGAATTTCTCACAGCCACAATGCCAGAGCCATTTCGCGATGCCATGTCGATGCAAAAATCCATCGCAAAAATGCCCGCGTGATGACCTATCGCGCCGTCGGCATCTATGAGCTTTGCCGAGCCATTGTCCTTAACAATCCTGAACTGTGGCCGTCTATTGATACGACCTTTGCGAAAACCCTCCACATAGTGCGGAAACAGCGCAAGCCCGTGAGTGTCAATGCCTTTGAGCGAGGCTTCCACAACACTCTCCACAAGATGGGACGCAGATTCGGGCTCCACCCTGCACTCGCGCAAGATGGATTCCATCACGTCCTTTAGTCTATCGGCGCCAAGATATATCATAACTGCAATTGATGTTTGTAAAACTTATATACTTACCAAAAGTTTACTGCAATTACTTTACCAAAGTACCCAAATTTTCACCTTTAATTACTCTTTCGAGCGTGCCCTTCTTGGTCATATCAAAAACCATAATGGGCATATTGTTTTCGCTGCACAAGGCAAAGGCGGTAAGATCCATCACTTTGAGTTTTTTGTTAATTACCTCATCGTAAGTAACATAGTCATAACGAGTTGCCGTAGGGTCTTTTTCTGGGTCAGCGGTGTAGATGCCATCTACGCGAGTGCCTTTGAGAAGGATGTCTGCCTTGATTTCGAGACTGCGGAGAGCCGCCGCGCTGTCGGTCGTGAAATACGGATTGCCAGTGCCGCCGGAGAATATCACGACGTAGCCATCTTCCAACGCAGAGATTGCCCTGTTTGCCGAAAATCTCTCTGCATACGGCTCCATCAACGTGGAAGTCAAGACCTTAGCCTTGCCGCCGAGTTGCTCCACCATGCTCTGGATGGCGATGCCATTGATTGTGGTAGCCAACATTCCCATCGAATCGCCTTTGGTGCGCTCCACACCTTTTTTGCAGCCAGTGATGCCACGGAAGATGTTGCCGCCGCCTACTACGATGCCTACTTGCACTCCTTGTTTGACCACAGAAAGGATTTCGTTGCAAAAATCTTCGAGGGTCTCGGCGTTGATGCCGTATTTGTCGCAGCCGGCAAGTGCCTCGCCGCTGAGTTTCAGCAATATGCGTTTGTATTTAATTTCTGCCATTTTGATACACCTTATATAATATGTGTTAGACATTAAAAAAATTTCAATTTTCAAAATTACAATTTTTTTCATAAATTTGCGGTCATTAACAAATAATTTTTTTTGACGATGGACAACAAATCAGTGCAATACATTGAACAAGAGTTAGTTATATCGACGGCAACAAATTCCGCCGACAAGTCTAATTTTGACTTTTTGGAGGGTAACACTATCCAATTCGACAACGGCGACAAGGTGGCAAACACATTGTCAACCAACTTTTTGGGTTTTGAGGATTTCGATATACAACGCGTCATGGGCAATTATCATTGCGGAACAGACCATTCTCTATACGAACTCCAAAACGAAATATCAAAATTCTTAGGAACAGAGGAAACTCTCGTGCTTGGAAGTTACGAAGGGCTTTGCGCCGAGATAATGGAAGTGTTGCTCAATACCGAAGATGTTGTCATCTATGACGCGGCGATGTCGGCACCGCTCAGGCGTGGCGTCAAATATTGCCAAGCCGAAAAACTCCGTTACCCGCACAACGATATGGCAAAATTGGAGGAGCAACTGAAACTATCTCAACTCAAACGCCTGCGCCTCATAGTTACCGACGGCATTTTCTTCGATTCTGGCAACTGCGCCAACCTCAAAGAAATCAGGCAGTTGGCGGCGCAATATGATGCAATTGTGATTATAGACGATAGTTACGGATTCCTCACCGCTGGCAAAAACGGCAAGGGGTCCGACGCTCACTGCGGCATCAGCGGCTTCCAAGACCTGAAAATCGTAAATATGCAAAACGCATTGTGCTGCAACACAGGAGTTTTCGTAAGCGGCAACGGCAACCTCGTCAACCTCCTGAAACTCCGCTCAAAGACCTACCGCTACTCGCTCTCGCCGTCACAAAACGACATCAAAACCGCCATTAAAATCATAAACACTATAAAAGAAGACCCATCGCGCATAGCGACGATGCAGGCGAAGGCTCATCAACTCTGCGAAATACTCACGAAGGCAGGATTCAAGTGCAACACACCGGCGGCGGGCATCGTATCTTTCATCACCGACCTCCCAATCGGCAAGGTAAAAGACTCGTTGCGCTCACTCGGACTATTGGCAATGTATTCAAAAGTGGGAAAATTGACAATGGTATCTCTCAAAGTATCAGCAAGTTGCAATTTTAATCTAAAATAAATGAAAAAAAGTAGCATAAAATATACCAAAATTGAAGATTTATTGCTATTTTTGGAAAATTTTATTTAGAATTAACATACAATGCTTAACCTTACTCAGAACTTAAAGTTAATACAGAAACTCTCGCCGCAACAGATTCAGTTAATCAAGCTGTTGGAGATACCCACGATGGAACTTGAACAGCGAATCAAGCGCGAGATAGAGGAGAATCCCGTGCTTGAAGAAGGCACGGGCGAGGACGACAGCGACATAAGCGAACAAAACATCGCACAAGATACAAAAGACGATTACGACGACGCACGCCGCGATTCTGACCGCGACACCGACGATAATGCCGACAGCACCGCCGACGAGGATTCCGTTACCAACGATGACGACGATATGATGGATAGTTACATCGAAGATTCGTATGACGAAAAGGTGGACGAATACTCGCCAGACGATTATTACGACGACGACGAAACACCCAACTACCGCCTCAACGCCAACAATTATTCCGACGACGATTCCAAGACCGAAATACCTTATACTCAGGCGGCTTCGCTGCACGAGACTCTCATTTCGCAGCTTGGACTCGGCGTACTCAACGAAGACGAACAGCTCCTCGCAGAATACATCATCGGCAATATTGACGACGACGGCTATCTCCGCCGCGACCTCGAATCCATCGTGGACGACATCGCGTTCACCGCAGGCGTAGAGACCACCGAAAAAGAACTCCAAAAACTCCTCACGATAATCCAAGATTTTGACCCCGCAGGCGTAGGCGCACGCGACATCAAGGAATGTCTGATGATACAAATCGTGAAGAAATACAAGAACGGACAAGGCAACAAAATCATTCTGAAACTTGCCTACAAGATACTCAAAGACCATTTCCAAGAGTTCACGAAAAAACATTACCAGAAAATCGCGTCAAAACTCGACGTGGACGACGCCACATTGAAACAGGCTGTTGACGAAATATCGCACCTCAACCCCAAGCCGGGCAGCATCTACTCCACGATGCTCTCCAAAAATTCGCAGCACATCACCCCCGACTTCATCCTCGAAGACAAGGACGGGCAACTGATACTGAGCCTCAATTCCAAAAACATCCCCGAACTCCGCGTCAACAAGACCTACTCGGACATGGTGGAAACAATGTCGAAGAAAAAAGGCAACGCAAAAGACCGCGACACCCTCTCATTCGTCAAGCAAAAAATGGACTCCGCCAAATGGTTTATCGAGGCAATCCGTCAACGTCAAAACACCCTCATGTCCACAATGCAAGCCATCATCGAGTTCCAAAAAGAATACTTTGAGGAAGGCGACGAGACCAAACTCAAACCTATGATTCTCAAAGACATAGCAGAAAAGACGGGTTTTGACATCTCCACAATCTCCCGCGTGGCAAATAGCAAGTACATACAGACACATTTTGGCATATTCCCGTTGAAATTTTTCTTCTCGGAGGCGATGAAGACGCAGGACGGCGACGAAGTTTCCACCCGCGAAATCAAGAAAATCCTCAAAGAGTGCATCGACGGCGAATCCAAGAGCCGACCGCTCACCGACGAAAAACTCGCCAAAATACTCCAAAAGCGCGGCTACCAAATAGCCCGCCGCACCGTAGCCAAATACCGCGAACAGATGAACATCCTCGTGGCAAGGCTCCGGAAAAAACTTTAATACCCATCACTAACGCCCAATGTATCAGCGATGTTAAAACTGTTACATCATCCATTGGTTATGCCAATATACACTTTTATGCTGTATTTGGAGATAGAGCGGCAGTCGTATGTCGTTGACTACAAAATGATGATAATACAGCAAGTGCTATTGCTCTCGGCGATGGTATGCTCCAACCTATTGTCATACCGACGCACACAGGGCAAATCGCCGCTCACCGACATCCACTCGCCCATCAGCGCAAAAATCACCACGGCAATAGCACTGATAATAGTGTTCGTAACCTCCACACTATCAATCAACACGCTCAGAACCAACACTTGGGGCGATACATACATCCTTGCGATATTCATAATACCAACCCTCCTCAACATCGTGAGCGGCGACGCGGCAGCACAAATATCGCAAAAACTTTCAGACACATTCATAACCAAAAGCAACGCCGCGCCGCCCGCATACATCGGCGCATTGTCGGGATACACTATTATAATAGGCTACAAAACCACCGCCGACACATTCTGGCCTTTCGTCATTTCATTGTTGATGATGGCATTGCACGCCACATTCTGCCACGATACCGACCACGACAACAATTCTAACGCCGCACCTCAACTATATTGGTACGCAATTGGCATAGTACAAGCAACAGCAATCATGTTTTGCGATTTATAAAAATCAACACAAACATAACATTAATTAGTTTTGATATTTGACAAAAAACCACTAACTTTGCACCCTGCAAAAGCAAAGATATGAACAAAACAATCACATACAACTACTCGACATCGGCTATATTGGAACGTAGCCGCGAAATCATCGTACTCGCCAAAGACGACCTCAAAGACCTCGCTAAATTTGGTGCGAGTCAGAAAGACATTGACAATCTTGAAAAAAAACTTGCCGAGTTTAAGAAATTCCCGGACGACAAGCACTTCGCCGAAAAAGTGAGGGAAAAGACACAACTCAAATATGACGCGGAAGAAAAACTGATAACAACCATCAGAAACTTCTTCCTCATATTTTCCATAATCATACCCACAAAGAAGGACTCCAAAAAATACTTCCCCACGCAGAAACTCACCGGCCTCAAAACCAAGGAACTCATTGCGATGGGCGAAAAAGTAATCAACGTAGGCAAAAAATTCAAAGAACGCCTCCTCAAATACGACATGTCGGAAGATTTCTTTGAAAACCTCAAATCGCACATCTCGGTCGCCAAAAAAGCGGTGAAAAACCTCGACCAAGTAAGGCTCGAACGCATCAAAAACACCAACAAGCGACGCGACCTCGGCTCCGCTCTCTACGAACAGATAGTGAAACTCTGCCACTACGGCAAGACCTACTGGAAGGAGCGCGACAAAGAACGATACAAAAAATACCTCCTCTACGTCAAATCAGACGACGAGGAATAGAATGTCAACAGACTACCAATCAACCTGTTATAAAAAAAACGCAAAAAAAGGCAAAAAAGATTTGGTATATTGACAAATTAATAATAACTTTGCGCCGTCAAAGACAAAACATGCAATTAAAATTGGTGCCATAGCTCAGTTGGTAGAGCAAAGGACTGAAAATCCTTGTGTCCCCGGTTCGATTCCTGGTGGTACCACAAAACGGGTTTGGATATTGATTCCAAATCCGTTTTTTCTTTTCTACAAAATAAAATCGCAAAAAAAGAAAAAAATTTTCACCCACATTGGTCAAAAATTGCAAATAATTTTATAAATTTACCCGTCAATATCTTTTAATCTTAACCAATAGTATTGATACTATGACGAGACAAAAGTCCATATACACTATATTACTGACTATCAGCATATTGACGGTAGTCGTCGCCTGCAATAGCGACGAGACCAAGCAATACAAGATAGGTATGTCGCAATGTGCATTCGACACACATTGGCGTTTAGAAATGAACCGCCACATCACCGCAAACGCGATGCAACGCGAAAACATCAACCTCCTGATGACCGACGGTCAAAACTCCAACGAAAAACAGATTGCCGACATCAAATGGCTCATGTCGCAAAACATCGACCTCCTTATGGTTTCGCCAAACGAAGCCGAAGCCCTCACGCCAATCATCACAGAAGTATATAAAAAAGGCATTCCCGTAATACTCATCGACCGCAAGACCACCAACGACTGCTATACTTGTTTCATCGGCGCAAGCAACACCGTAATAGGCGAAAAAGCCGCCGACTACGTGGGTCTATTCTGCGCGCCCGGCAGCAAAATCCTCGAACTCCACGGACAGACGGGCGCATCGGCTGCCATCGACCGTGGCACAGGCTTCAACAGCCGCATCAGCGAAAAATACGGCAACAAAAAAATCTCGCACATCGGCGACCTGTATTGTGAATGGAGCAGCGCCAAAGCCAAACAAAAAATGGCTGAATACATCAAGGAAGGCAAAGAAATACCCGACATCATCTATTCGCACAACGACGATATGGCGATAGGCGCATACGACGCCATCAAGGAAGCCGGACTCGACCCAAGCAACATCCTCATAGTAGGCACCGACGGCGCATCAGGCGAAAATGGCGGCATCAAGGCTGTGCTTGACGGCAAAATAGACGTTACATTCTTCTACCCCGACGGCAGCGTGGAAGCCATCGAAAACGCTGAAAACATCCTCGCCGGCAAGTCGGTACCAAAAAACATCGACCTCAGCACCGTACAGATCGACGACAACAACGCCGACGGCCTCTACGGTCAGATGAATATGACACGCATACAGGAAGAACGCATCATCAAACAAAACGAATACACGCAGCAGATGGCTATGAAACTCAACACCACCAGCAACGCCCTCATTCTCGTAATCTCGCTGCTCGGCGCGGTGTTGGCAGGCCTCGCATACATCAGCAAACTCCACAGCGACAAGAAGAAGAGCAACCAGATGCTCAACGAAAAAAACGCCGAAATCAACGCCCAAAAGGAAGAACTCGAATCGCAGGCGTCGTACCTCAACCAAATAAACGAGCAACTCGAACGCAACAAGGAAAAGATAATTGGCTCCATCCGATACGCGCAGACCATTCAGACCGCTGCACTGCCCACCGAATCCGACTTAAACTATTACTTTAACTCATTCGTCGTATATCACCCAAAAGACATAGTGAGCGGCGATTTCTATTGGTATCACCGCGAAGTGGATACCGACAAGGAAACCCACATATTTGGCGTCATCGACTGCACCGGACACGGCGTACCGGGCGCGTTTATGAGCCTCATCGGAGTCAACCTCCTCGACCAAATCGTAAAACAGCGCAAGATTTACTCGCCCGCCACCATCCTCGACGAACTCAACAAGGCTGTACGCGCCGCCCTCCGTCAGGAAGAGACCGAAAACAACGACGGCATGGAGGCGGTATTGTGCAAGATAGAGAAGTACATCAACGGCAAGATAATGCTCACATACGAAGGCGCGAAATTCCCGCTCAGGCACTACATCAAGAGCCAAAATACAATAGAGGCATACAAGACTTCGCGCCGTCAGATAGGCGGCAAATTCAGAAACATCGAGTCGATGGTCAGCTTTGAAGACCACAGCCTCGAAATCCACTCCGGCGACCGCATTTATATGACGTCGGACGGCATCGGCGACCAAAACAACTTTGAGCGCAAGCGTTACTCGTCCAAACGTCTCGAAGCCGCAATCCTCGAATCAGTGAAGCTCCCGATGCCCGAGCAGCGCGACTACATCTGGAACGACGTCTCCACATTCATGCGAAACTGCGAACAGCGCGACGACATCACGGTGCTGGGGATTGAGGTGTAAAAAAGAGCCGCAATTTTGATTGCGACTCTACCATACAAAATATATCTCCTAATCCACAAACTTGTACCCAACGCCCTTGACGGTCTTGATGTACTCCTCGCCGATTTTTTCGCGGAGTTTGCGGATGTGGACGTCTATTGTGCGGTCGCCAACCACGATGGTGTCGCCCCAGATGGAGGTGTAGATTTCGTCGCGGGTAAAGACCTTCTCCGGCTTGGAAATCAACAGCAACAGCAACGAAAATTCCTTCCTCGGCAGCGAAAGTTCCACGCCGTTGTTGGTGACGGTGTATTTTTCGCGGTCTATCACGAGGTTGCCGTGCTTAATGATGCCGGTCTCCACACCCTCTGCGCCTTCCTCGGTCTTGCCAAAACGTTTGAGCAACGCGCTCACGCGGCTGATGAGCACTTTTGGCTTGATGGGCTTGGCAATATAATCGTCCGCGCCCGCCTCAAAACCTGCTATCTGCGAATAGTCTTCGTTGCGGGCGGTAAGGAACGCCACGACAGTATTATTGAGCACAGGCAATTTGCGCATCTCCTCGCAAGTCTCTATGCCGTCCATCTCTGGCATCATCACATCCAATATAATAAGGTGCGGCAGATATTGCTTGGCGAGTTTGATGGCATCCCTGCCGTTGTTGGCAGTCAATACATTGTACCCGGCCTTTTTGAGGTTGTACGAGAGGAATTCGAGAATGTCCGCCTCATCGTCCACCAACAGGATCTTGTAGTTGCTGTTTTCCATAATCTATTGTATTTGTGCTTTTTTCAATGTTATCGAGAAGGTGGTTCCCTCACCTATCTTGCTTTTTACTGTAATGAGTTCGTTGTGAGCCTCCATAATGTGCTTGACGATGGCAAGACCGAGACCTGTGCCTCCGTTGTCGCGGCTGCGCGACTTGTCAACACGGAAAAATCTCTCGAATACCCTGTTCAAGTTTTCCTCCGCGATGCCAATGCCATTGTCCTTCACGTCGATGAGGTACTTGTTTTCGATGTCGCTAATAATCACGGTAGTGCTGCCATTTTCGTTGCCGTAATTGATGGAATTTACCACAAGGTTGTTGATGACCTCGTAGATGCGATTCTTGTCGGCGTGCACCATCACAGGGCTTCCAGTGGTATTGCGAAGTTTTAGCGCAATATGTTTTGCGCTGGCTTTCTGGTCGTTGAAGTCAAGCACCTCATCCACTACTTCAACGAGATCGAAGTCCTCCATTTCAAGTTTGAGCATACCAGTCTCAAATTTGGATATGGTGTCCAAATCCTCCACTATCGAAATAAGGCGGCTGATATTGCGGTCGGTGCGCACGAGGTACTTCATATTGATTTCGTCGTCCTTCAATCCGCCGTCTATAAGCGTCTCGATGTAGCCCTGAATGTTGTTGAGCGGCGTCTTCAATTCGTGAGAGACATTGCCGATGTATTCGCGGCGAAATTGCTCCGTATCGCGCAGAAGGGTGATTTCGTTCACCTTGTCTTGCGCCCACTGCGCCACGTCGTCGTTCACCTGCGATATTATCTGCGACAGCCCTTCGCCGTAATTCGGGTCAATCTTATTGACATTCAAAGGCTTTACAGGCGACGACAATGCCGCATCCTTTTCCGTGCCAATCGGCTTCTTGTCGCCAGACTGACAGCGAATAAGCATCATCTTCAACAAATAATATCCAATCCCACACACCGCCAACGGCAGCAAAACCACCAAAGCGGCAGTGCTCCTGTCCTTGTCCCCGCCGGAGACACAAATCGCCGCCACCATCGCACCTGCCATCAAAAATGCAGCACAGCACGATACCAACAACGCTATTCTATGTGCCGAATTGTTTTTCATTGCCTGATTATATTAATTTTCCAACTGCAAAGTTAACATTAAAAACATAAAATCCAAAAATTAGAGTGTGAATATTAAAAAAAAATAATGCAAAAAAAATTATCCGTGCGAATACCCCAAAAAAAATCTTCCTAACCGTCAACTTCGGCACTTGTTTTGAAATACATACGTTATAAAACCAACATCTAAAACCATAAGGAAATGCCATACAGAAGATTACCAAATACAGACGCCGCGAGGGTTCGCGCATTGAGCAAAATAATTGAATTCGGCACCAAGTACGACGTGAGGCTCCTCGCGTTCAAGGAGGCTACGTTTTCAAAAATCAAGGCTTTTATGCCCATCTTTGAACAGGCAAGGATGATGCAGAAGGAGGCGAAGGATCGCCAGGTGTCCAACAGCAAGGACTACACCGAAGCATACAAAAAGGCCAAAATTTACATTTCGCACTTCCTCCAAGTGCTCAATATGGCGATTGCCCGTGGCGAGATTAAACCCTCGGCGCGCAAATACTACGGCCTTGACGAAAAGAGCGGGCGCATCCCCGAACTCACCACCGAAAAGGAAGTAATCGAATGGGGCGAAAAAGCCATCAAGGGCGAAAACGACCGCATCGTAAAGATGGGTACGCCATTGCTCTGCCCCAAAATCGCCGTTGTGAAGGTGTATTACGACCAGTTTATAGAAAAACTCAACTTCCAAAAAATGCTCCAAAGCATCAGCACACGCGCCAACTCAAAGGTGTCGTCGTTGCGCCCAGCCTGCGACAAACTCATCACCCAGGCATGGAACGAAATCGAGGAGTATTACGCCAACGAAACCCCAGAGCGCAAGCGCGAGCAGTGCTCCAAATACGGCGTCACATACGTAATGCGCCCATACGAAAAGGCAAAAGAAGAACTCAGATACGGTTTTGCATCATAATTAATTAGGTAAAAACTAATACACACCCGCCGCGCCAAATGACAATAAGCATACACAATTCGTCGGTACTATCGTGCCTCATCGGGATTGCACTCCTGATGACGGGTTTTGTCGGCTTTATGGCGCACTCTTTCTCAAAAAGCACCGCCGAACTCGAAGGCGTAAGGCTCGTTGACGCAAAAAAAATAGACCAAGTGCCGGCGGGCGACAAGGTGTGCATAGTTACCAACATAAACGCCGACGACATTTTCGAGATGCCCGACAACCATCAGAAAGCCATCAAAGGCAGACTGTTGCTGTACGCTGTATGGCCCGACAACACACAGAACGTACTTATAGACTGGAACAAAAAATCGCAGTTCATAAAGATTCCCAATGGCAAAAATGGTTTTACATACGTGAACCCACGCAACATCGACTGCGAACAGGACACCGCCGCCAACCGTCAACTAAAAATCACAAAGACGCGCAACAACATAGAAATCAAATACTTCCAATACAAATTCAACCTAAGCGGGACCGCCACAAAAGGCGAGCCCCGCATTATACTGAGGCGCGAATACCTCGCCGACAGCGCAAAGGTGGCGTTGACCCTTACAAAAAACAACGCCCGCAATTCCAAGGAAACAACGATAGACATTTCTAACGCAACACCTTATACCTATGCGCTCACTCGGCAAAAAAATATGTCTAACTCCAAGGTAATCTACATTATAATAGGTGTAATAGGCATCCTGATGTTTTTCATTCCTGAAAAACAAGCCCAAAACACCATCGCAAACACCAAGAGTATCGTCAATAAGATAATCAACCACTGACAAGGCGGGAATTATCCCCTAATCTCGATGACGCTCCTGCTAAGTGTGCCGGACACCACAGGATAATACTTGCAAAACTTTACAGTAATATTAGAAATCATCGGGAATTTCTTCTTGATATTCAACAAGATGCGCATCGCAGCATTTTCTATGAGATTACATTCCTTCTTCATCTCCTCCGCCACGGCGTCATACACCAACACATAATCGAGCGCATCCTCGATACGATCCGAAAGTCCCGGCGAATCGGTGTCGCAATCGTATGAAACCGAAACCTCGACATCGTTGCCGGCGGCGCGTTCCAATTCCGTAACCCCAATATTGGCACGAAATTTCATTCCTTCAAGTTTGATTCTACCCATATTTTTTGTTTTTATAATTTGTCATAAAAAATTAATCCACAAATATAAAAATAATTGCTGAAAATTTTGTTACTTTGCAACATAAAAATTTTTTAAGCGAAAATGGAAGAAATCAAGACAGAAAACAGCGAGAAAACTACATCGCGAAATTTTATCGAAGAGATAATAGAAGGCGACCTGCAAGGCGGCTACAAGGGTGAAGTGCATACCCGCTTCCCCCCGGAGCCCAACGGATACCTTCACATCGGCCACGCCAAGTCGATTATCCTCAATTATGGTATGGCGAAAAAATACAACGGCAAGATGAATGTCCGTTTCGACGACACCAACCCCACCGCCGAAAAGACGGAGTACGTGGACGCAATCCGCGAAGACCTCCATTGGCTCGGCGCAGAGTGGGGCGACCGCGAGTATTACGCCTCCAATTATTTTGAGCAACTCTACGAATGGGCTGTGATGCTCATCAAGCAGGGCAAGGCTTACGTCTGCCAGCTCACGCCCGAAGAACTCAGCGCACACCGTGGCACTCCGGCAGAGCCGGGCACAAGCCCCTACCGCGACCGCCCGATTGAGGAAAGCCTCGACCTCTTTGAGAGGATGAAAAACGGCGAGTTTCCCGACAATTCGTACACCCTCCGCGCCAAAATTGATATGGCGTCGCCCAATATGCAGATGCGCGACCCCATTATGTACCGCATACTCCACGCCGAGCATCACCGCACCGGCAATAAGTGGTGCATATACCCGATGTACGACTACGCCCACGGTCAGAGCGACTACATCGAGGGCATCACGCACAGCATCTGCACACTCGAATTTGAGGTGCACAGACCGTTGTACGACTGGTTCCTCGACCAGATAGCGCCCGCAGGTGCGCCGAGGCCTCATCAGCACGAGTTTGCAAGGCTGAACCTCAATTACACCGTGATGTCGAAGCGCAAACTCAAACGCCTCGTCGAGGAGCATTACGTAAATGGTTGGGACGACCCGCGTATGCCCACCGTGAGCGGATTGCGCCGCAGAGGATACACAAAGGATTCGTTATGGAAATTTGTGGAGAAGGTTGGCGTGGCTAAACGCGACAACATCATCGACCTCTCGCTCCTCGAATTTTGCATTAGAGAAGACCTTAATAAAAAGGCTCTTAGGGTGCTTGGCGTAATCAATCCCTTGAAGGTGGTTATCACCAACTATCCCGACGGCAAGACCGAACTTCTCGACGCTGTAAATAATCCTGAAAATCCCGACGACGGCATCCGTCAAATCCCCTTCGGCAAGGAAATCTACATCGAGCAAGAAGACTTTATGGAGAATCCGCCCAAGAAATATTTCCGCCTCAGCCCCGGCACTGAAGTCAGGTTGAGATACGCATATTTCATTACGTGTCAGGAGGTAATCAAGGATGCCGACGGCAACATCGTGGAACTCCACTGCACCTACGACCCCGCAACACGCGGCGGCGATTCGCCCGACGGTCGCAAGGTGAAAGGCACTATACATTGGGTTTCCGCCAAGGACGCCGTAAAAGCCGAAGTCCGTCTCTACGACCGCCTCTTCAACAAGGAGAACCCCGACGAGGCAGAGGAAGGCAAGGATTTCCTCTCAAACCTCAATCCCGACTCCCTCACCATCAAGGAAGCACTCGTAGAGCCGTCGCTGAAAAACGCCAAGCCGTTAGACAGTTTCCAATTTGAGCGCATCGGCTACTTCTGTTGCGACAAGGACTCCACGCCGGAACATCTTGTTTTCAACAGGACAGTAACACTGAAGGACACCTGGGCGAAGATGAATAAATAATCTGTTTATTGAATTTGATAACAATGGAAAGGACATCCATAAATAGCGATGTCCTTTTTTTATGAAACACAAAAAAAGAATACAAAATTTGACAACGAAATGAAACACTCCACACGACACATAATTACAATCGCACTTATTGTCAATATATTATCCATCTCTTCTTGCTATACTACTGGCAAATACGAATCAGGCGTAGCATACACACAGAATTACTTGTTGGTATCTCCTGTGTTCGTAGGCGGTGTAATAGAAAAAGCCAACAAAATGACTTACGACTCCACATTGTCCTCAATGTTGGAGAAAAATCTCACTGAAATCACATTCAAGTACAGAGACATAATGCAGTTTAGCGATACTGCAACCGCACCGGAGGCAACAAAACTACAAATAGCGCAATTAGCCACATACACAACATACGCCAAAAGTTCAATGATTGCTACTTTGCCGACACCACCCTTGCTCGATTCGCTAATACTATCCAAAGGATACAGATACGGTATGGCAATCTACGGATACGGATTTGTAAGGCCAGTCGGCAATACAATAGGATGGATCTTGGCGGGTACATTAACAGGTGCATTAACAGGCGTATATGTAACACCAAACATGAACAACTGTTGTCTCGTTCAAGCGATAGTAGTCGATGCATACGAACACAGAATTATAAGTGTTAAAAAAGGTGGTCCTATAGACAAAAACCCATCAAAAAACGGCGTTATAGAAAAAACGTTCTTGAGAACCTTCAAAATCAAGGACAAACCACTACAGCATCCTAACAATTAATAAAACAAGAAGTAACGAACAAAAACAACTTTTTCAAAAAAAGACATCCACAAAAAGGGTGTCTTTTTTTTGATAGAATCACTTTTCCACCGCCTCGATATTGCAGGAGTGCTTTTTTTTCTCATCGTAATTGATGCCGACGAAAATGATTTTGCCCTTGTAATAGTCGAAGGCGTGGAAATATTCCTTGGTCTTGATTTGGTCGATGGCGCGGCTTGCTGTCTTGTTGGATTTCAATTCTATAATCATCGGCGGATACTTGCCGTCGGGATGCAACGGCGTGTAAATCAGGTCGGCAATGCCCATTCCGGCGGATGTCTCCTTGTAAACCGTGTAATAATTCAATGCGTCGATAAAGGCGAGATAGACAGCCGAGGCAAGAGCCTGTTCGTTGTGGTAGTTGCGGTGCGACGCCACGTGTATATGGCTGCGGTTGAGGGCTTTGGACACCTCGCCGCCGTTGAGCAAGAGCGTCTGTTCCAACAGATATTCCGACGACTTGATGATTTTGTCGGTTACTTTATAGTTTTTGTCGTCTTCCAAAGCATTGAACCACTCGTAACGCACTTCCTTGTTGGGAATCCGGCAAGTTTTAGTGTTGTAGTCGTATGCCAAATAGCCGAGGTGTATAAGATACGTGAAAGCGTCGTCCTTGTTGCGGAAATCGGTCATCGTGTTCATATACCGGGTAACGTTTACCCTGACGTTTTCGCCCGCCACCATTTTCACAACATCGTCTTTCATACCGTCAAAATTAGCGGCGAGGCGGTCGGCAATCACCTGATACGACGATGTTTTGCCCCAATGACTCTCAAAACGGCGATTTTTAATGCATTTGACAACCGATTCGGGATTATAGACATCATAACTATCCAATTTGTAGCCCTGATACCAATTCTTACATTCGGTATGGTTGATTTGGTATTGTTGGCACAGAACGGCGACTTCCTCGTCGGTAAAGCCCACATATTCCGACAGTTCCATTGAATCGAGTATTGTATATTCCTCAAAATTGTTGAGTTTGCTCTGCACCTTGTCGCGCACTACGGGCAGGATACCCGTGATATACGCGAGCGAAATGGCAGGTCGCAACGTGTCGCTCTTGAAAAGTCCGTTGAGAAACATCAGATATTCGTCAAAAAGCGTCTGAGGTATCTGCATCCTCACCAACGAATCATACTCATCGAGAATGATTACAAAAGTTTCTTCGGTGGCAGCGTAAACCTTCAAAATACAATTGGCAATGGTGTCGTTTTCAGCAAATTGAACATTTGGAAATTCTTTTACAAACTCGCTCCTCACAAAATTTGTAAAATTCTGAATAGTGTTTTCTTTTTCAGGTGCGTTCTGATACTCGCTTGCAACGTCTATCTTGATGAAATTGAGTTTGTTGAGATATTTTTCGTAATTGTCGGCTTTTGAAATCTTCAAATCCTTGAAAATCTCCCTCGAATCGCACCCCTTGGAATAATACGCGCACAGCATATTGGCGGCAATCGTCTTGCCGAAACGCCTCGGTCGCGATACGCAGATATATTTGTTGTTCTTGTCGATAAACCTGTTCAATACGCTTATCAACATCGATTTGTCAACATAAATATCGGCTGCCAAAATCCCTTTGAAGCCGACATTGCTTGGATTCAAGTATATGCCCATAATTGTATCTCGTTAGTTTTGCGCAAAGATAATGTTTTTTATTGACATTGACTATATTAAAATGATTATCAAATCAATTTTTTTCCTTATATTTGCAAACGCATTAACAACAATAACGACTTACAATTATGAAAAAATCATTTATAATCATTCCCGCCATTGCGCTATTGGCATCGTGCGGCGGCGGACAACAGACACAACAAAACACCGACACCGCCGCAAACGGTAGAGACGGACGGCCGTCCGTCTCTACAACAGAACCAGAAACCGCATCCGAACCCGTCCCCGATTTCCCCGAACCAACCACCAACGTCGCCTACGAGGTCGCACTACTACTCAACCCACAGGCAAAAAAACACCAGCCCGCCGACACAGCCAGCAAGTTGGAATTTTCGTTTGAATTTGAAGACCAAGAGAATTATGACCTTGATCCCGTTGCCATTATCCGATGTATGAACCACATAGACGGAGGCTACATCGCCATTTACCAAGAGAAGGAAGAAGGCGTACTTGGCGACGGTTATATCGAACACATCGGTAAATTCGACGTATATCTCTACAAGGACGGCAAACTGACGCCCAAACAGGATTTGCTGCCCAAACCGACTTTCGCAAACTTCGAGGCACAGGACGCACTTATAATGATGGGACACGAGCAAGCCATCGCAGATTTCATCAGCAAAGGCAACAAATTCACCTACTACTTGGAGAAAGACAACAAATTGGCAGTATGCACCAATCCAGATTTGACAAGTGCTGATTATACCACTGTATATTACGATTGGAACGGCAAGCAATTCACCACTGCCAACTATGAATCCCAAAGGTCGATGATGCTCATCAGCGGCAAAGGTCTCGGCAAAATCATCCTGGGCAGCGACGCTCCCGGCGATATTAAAGGATTCAATAAGGAACAGAAAGGCAACAATGTAATTTACAGCAAATTCGGCAAGAAATATTTTACAATTGCACTCTCCTCAAACAACAAGATTGACACCATCACGGTACACACGTGGCTTTACTCATTCCCGATGACAGGTCTGTGGGGCGAAAATTTTTATCACGTAGGAACTGCGCCTGTTGACGATTGTTTTGGCGACGCACAATCCAACCGCGATGAAGATTATTTCATTTTCAAAAACGGCTCTTGGGTGCGCCACGTGGCAAAGGACGGCGGCATCATCGATTTTATCACAACCCCAAAGGCTCTCAAAAACGTAAAAGGCTCCGAGGGCAAAATTGTAATGCCCAAACCTCCGTCATTTGAAGGCAGCGACATCTCCGATTGGAACGAAAAAGTAACCCTCATCAAAATCTACAAAACCGCGCCATTCTGCGAGACCTGCGCCACAACTTCCGACAACGACAACGTCCTCAAAATCCGCAAGATGTACAATGCAATCGCCAACGACCAAAACCTCGTGAAAAAACACATCGAAATCGAGGATGAAGAATCGGGCTACCCCTGCGATTACGATTATTTCTACAAAGACGGCAATCTCGTGATGATACAGATGACTACCGGCGACGGCACAATGTCTGACATGAAAATCTACATACAAGACGGCTATCCGTTTTTCTGTTTTGCCGTAACCACCTACCCCGACAACACCAAAGACGAGGATCGCATCTATATGTGCGCCGGAAAGATTTTCAAGTATCTCGACACCCAGAAGAAAGATCTCGACGTAGTACACGACGACGTGGTTACACGTGCGCAAATAAACATCAACAGTATCGTCCGAGTAGCAAAGGACAACGAATCAAAGGCTAAATAATAAAACAATCATTTATGAAAAAATCATTGATAATCATCCCCGCCATTGCATTGACACTGGCATCTTGCGGCGGTAATGGCAACGGTAATGGCAATGGTAGAGACGAACGGCCGTCCGTCTCCACAACCGAATCGACAACGCCAACCGCCCCCGCCGAATACACCGGCAAAGGCGCGTTGCCCGAATTGATATTCGACAATTTGGAATTTTCCAAAAAGGATTACGCCAAAGACAGCGAAATACTGCCGATAATCAAGACCGCCAAACGAATCGTAATCAAGGGCGACAGAATGACAATCTCCGACGGCAAAAATGATGTCGCGCTCCAATTGGATTTGGCATCGTCGGAAGAAGAGGCAAGTTCCGACGCTTACCGTTGGTATTTCAGCACGATTGCCACCAAAGAAATCCCCGAATTTGTATTTGCAATTGCAAGTGAATACGAGGAGGCGTGCGTCGCAAGAAACGAAGACCCAAAGAAACGCCCAATCAAATTGGAAGCCCCCGACAAATGGATGCTCTATCCCAAAAATTTCAACTCCTGGGACAATCTCCACCGCAAAATGGCGGCAAAATACCCTTCCGACGAAGAATACAAAAACACCATCGAATACATCAACAGCGAAGAACCCGACCTTTCTGATTTGGAAGACTACGACGACAGCGGCGACGACAAGGTTTCCACCAATGGCATCATCAATGACGTCGTGAACGATTTGGCGACGTTCTACGACCCGTATGGAATGTGCGAAGGCGACGAAAATATAAGCGCAGACCGCGTAGCCGCCAACCGCAAGGAAATCAAAATAGTAAGCCCAACGATGGCAAAATTTGAGGCGGAAGGCACGGCGGAGACATTCACCGAGACATTCGCCTGTTACAGGCACAAAAACGGCACGTGGGTAGTGTTGGATTATTTCAAGGACGACAACAGCCCCTTCTGCAAAATTGGCGCATACGAATTTGAGGAAGGCAAATTGAATTGGCTGTCAGGCTTCATCCCTGACGATTTCCTCAAAGGCGCATACATAGAAGAATTTGACGCAAACGGTTTTACAATCGAACGCGACACCCCCGACGGCAATACCGACGAGGTGTATTACAAATGGAACGGCGAAAAATTCGTGGAATAATTAACAACAAACAATTATGAAAAAACAATTTCTAATCATCCCCGCCATTGCGCTTTTGGCAGCCTGCGGAGGCGGACAACAGACACAGAACGGCGGCAATGCATCTGATCCCGCCGCCGCAAATGCCAATGCCGACGGCGGAGACGGACGTCCGTCCGTCTCTACAACAACCGAACCCGACGAACTGACGCTATTAACCTGTGAATTGTTGAAATTCGTCAAGCATCAAACCGACGGTATGCGGCTCAAAGACGAACCCGACACGGCTTTCAATGTCAACAACATCACCGACTACCCTCGTTATACACTGGATTCGCCCGACCCCGCGACTTCGCGAAAGGACTCTTCGAGGTTCTACGTACATTTGGACGGCGGATTCGATAATATTTGGGAGTTTACCTACAAAAAACGCAAAAGCGGCGGATTTTGGGTGCTTGTGCATTTGAACAGTCTCAGCGGTGACTATCCCGATTGCGAAAGAAACGAATACATGGGAATATACTATGTTGACGGACGCAAAGACTTAGCGTTTTATGGCAAAGGCGACACCGACTACGCACTGCCACAACCCTCTGTGACAGATTTCTACGCCAATTCCGACAAATTTCCTGAGAGCGTTGTAGAATGGATGAAAGACAGTCAAAAAACAAAATTGGAATACTCCATTGTCAACGACAAAATCGAGGTTACACTCAATCCATATCAGCAAATCGAGTACGTCAATGATGATTATGAGGAAATAATTGACATCCTGCCCAAAAACCTGATGGGTTTTGAGAAGAAAAAAGACCCGAAATTCCCCACAATCACATACGTATGGAACGGCGATGGCTATGTCATAGACCCCAAGTACAAACCGCAGAAAGAAGATTTGAAGTATTTTGAAGGCAGCAACGAAAAATTCTCTCAATCGGGCAAATACCCAATCCAATTGTACGCCGTGCGCGACGACGACCAAATATCCACTGCCGACATCAACGGCGACGGCATAGAAGATTTGGTAATCAACGACAACGACTACAAGGAGTTTGCCGTATATTTCAAGGACAAAAAAGGCGTTTACAACCGTCAGATGATTGGCAAACGTCCACCGGAAGACGACGATGAAGGCGAATTGACGGCAAGCGCGGACAAAGGAGGTATTATCGTTTCTGCATTCTATGAATCCGAAAAAACTTATGACTTCCGCTACGAAAAAGGCGATTTTTACCTCTACAATTATTCCCAATCAATGGAATGGCCCGACGATGGCGGCAGCGAATATTACGAAATCGACTTTGTAAAACACAAGGTAATCGACAATGACACCACATATTCCGTACCCGCCTACCCTCTGAAAAAAATCTCGGAAGTGCCGCTTGGTTGGTGGACAATCACGGAAATCTATTCAGGCTGCAATATGATTGATGTATGGAAACAATTAGAATCACGCCCCGACGATGCGGAAGGCGGCAAGGCATTGAAATACAGCCTCGACAATCTCAAATATGGCATTGATGTCAACGACGGACACTGCACACGCGAACGCACTGTGCATTACTACGAACTCAAAAACGAAAAAAACGGCTACCTTGTTGTGGATGTATATGGACTGATGTGCGAAACACAGTCGGGCACATACAATCTTTCTGAAAACACCATCACCCAATACATCTTCAAAGACGGCAAACTCACAAAGACAGAATTGCAGGACGAATTGAAACCATACAGCAAAGACGGCTACCAAACCGTTTTTGAAAACGAGCGCGGCTACGGCTACTACGGCTACAAACTCCACTTCCTTTCAAGCGGCGGCGACGAGACCGTTTTCGTTTGGAACGGGGAAAAATTTGAGAAAAAATAAATACTAATTATTATGAAAAAACAACTCCTAATCATCTCCGCCCTTGCCCTAATATTGGCATCGTGCGGCATTTCGGCAAAAGCCCAAACTTTTAAGCCGTCGGGCAAAACTGCCGAAGAACTCTCTACCGAAAAGATAACCAACAAAGCCGAAGGCGACTTCAACAAAGACGACGTAAAAGATTTGTTCATAAGCACTTACAAAGGCAGCGCGTTTTATTTCGGCAAGGCGGGCGGCGGCTACAATCTTTTCCACGACTACGACTTGTCTGTGTCTGAAAATGCGAAACTCTCGGTAACCGACAAGGGCGTGCTGAGGATTCAGCAAGATACCGATGATGGCAGCGATGTATTCCTCTTTCGCTATCAAGACAACTGTATGAGGCTTATCGGCGGCAAAAAAGACCGTCACAAGACATCCGAAAACTACGACATATCGTTCAACTACCTCACATCCAAAATGATAACCACCACCGGATCCGGCAACTCAAAGCAATCCGAAACCAAAGATATGGACAATCTTCCCATACTGCGCTTCGGATGGTTTCCGCTGGAATATGATATGCTCGAATATCTTGTGCATCAGATTTACTACGACGAAGAGACACCTACCCCTGAATGGAAGGAGGCTTTCGGCATTTTCAGGCTTATGCAATCAGGCTATTATCTCTTCGGATTCTTCAATGATTACGAAAATGAATACCACGACATCAGACCCGCAGGCAAAAACAAATTTGAAGCCGAATTTATCACCGAACGTCCGATGGTTTACAATCACTCTTCCACTGTATCAATGGAAAAACTCTCCGACGGCACGTACAAAATCCATATCGAAGATGCTCACCGCGACCGCGAATACGAAAGCATAGTTGACCAATACATCTCAGAACACCCCGAAGATGAAGATTTAGACTATGATATACTGATGGAAAAGAGCGGTGCTCAATACCCAGCCGAAGAATACGACGAGTCAGAAAACAACTACATTTTTAAAGATGGATCTTTTATCGAACAAAAATAAAACACGTAGAGACGCCACAATGTGACGTCTCTACAATTTTATGGTGGTGAATAATCCTTATTTCACAATATACCTTTTGCCCAAAACGAGTTTGTCGCCGCTGTCGTCTGCCTCCCACATTTGAGGTTTGCGGGGGCCGTCGTTTTCTACGTGGTGGACGATGTAGATCAACTTGCCCTCAAAGGTGCGGAAAAGCATACCGTGTCCCGAATTGTTGAAATGACACATAGTTCATTGCGGAATCTCAAACTTCATTCCCGTCCATTTAATCAGCACCTCTTTCGTAGTGCCGTCGTCATAATGGACAATGGCCTTGATGTCTTTGCCAACACGCGGAAGGTCGTATGTGATAACGGGATATTCATCTGTGCCTTCCTTGCCGGTTTTGATTGCCTTGTCAAAACCTAAACTCTGCACGCCGTTGTTGTAGTGAATTTTGTGGGTGTCATTGTTGTAAATGCCGAAATAGATGCCGCCAAACTCAGTTTGGACAGCCTTTCGGTCTTTACCCCAAAACTGTTTGACAGAATTGGCAAAAATCTTGTGCTTGCCATCCGAACAGTTCCAATATACCATTTCAACAATAGTTTGTCCACCATCGTCATACTCATCGTCCGGATAATTAATCTCAAAACAAGCGAAACCATTTTTGGCGTCCACTGTTACCTTGCGGTTTTTGTCCAACGGCTTGTTTTTCTTGAAGTTTTGCCACATTTCGTACAACTGTCCCGTAAGTTCGTCTTCGGGTTCGTCGCCAATCCAAGCATTGACGAAGTCGCTGATAGTAGGCTTTTGTCCCGCAAATTTTACAACTCGGGGATAATCATCTGGGTCGTCTTCCTCTGGATAAGGATTCTGCGCCGCCACGGTCATCGAAACCACCATCAGCGCAACCATAATCAGGTAAAATCGCATTGTTTTCATTTTAGTAGAGTTATTAGGTCATACAAAAACACATTAATCCATTGCAAAAATTATGCAAAAATGATTTTACCCCGATGGCAATAAAACCCGCCATAATCGAGTTATTATTATAATAACAACAATTAACACTCGCTAAAAAATGAAAAGAATTGCAATCTTCATCACAATGCTCCTCGCCGCCATCACCACATCGGCGCAGACGGACGACGACAATCTGTACGACGGCAAAATCGGCGACTTCAACATCAAAGTAAGCATCAACTTCCGCAACGTTGTAGATGCCGCAGTAGGCGATTCGGTGGGTTATTATTATTACAACGACCGCCCGAAAACCAAATTCACACTCCGTCTCAAAGAATTGGACGAAGATATGAACGAAACATCATTCCGCGTCTCATACCACATCATCCTCGACGAACACACACCAAAAGGCTTCAAATCAGGCACTTTTGACGGATGGACGAGCGCATTGAGTTGTTACAACGGAACGTTCAAAAACAGTCAGGGCAAAGAATACGATTTTACGTGGGACGTAATGACAATAGACGACTAACTTTCTTTCGTGTTAAATTTTTGAGATTTCGTCGGGGGTGAGACCCGAATATTTTGCAACGAGGTCGATGGACATTCCGTCGGAGAGCATCTTCCTCGCCATTTCGAGGGCTTTTTGGAGTTCGCCTTCCGCACGACCTTCTGCACGACCTTCTGCACGACCAGCAATATGACCGTCAACATATCCTTCGTAACGGCTCGAATCGTCAAGGCTCAATGCCAATCTTACATTTTCCAAATACCGTTTGTACACCTTGCGGTCTTCTTCGCTCAGTGCGTCAACACGGAGTATGTCTCGCGCCTCTTTCAATCCTTGGGCTGTAAACGCCTCAGGTATATCGCCCGTTTTCAAGAATGAAATCCATTCTTGCAACGGTTGGCGGATTTCGTCATCAAACTTATTGACACGCAAAATGTAATACTCGGGGAAGATGCCGTGAACCTCATCAACTCCAAACTTCGACTTTTGTGCGGGTGTAAGTTTGAGTTCGTCCTCGTCGTTGAACATATTTTTGAAAACCGTCGTACCGTGATAGGCGTAGCCTTTACCCTGTCCAAGGCTGAAATACACGATGTTGACAGAATATACTTTGGGTAATGCCGCGTAAGGTTCGCCCTTTTTCATATAGTCGGCAATTATCTTTGACGCTCCAAACGCCATACGCTGAAAGAAATCCAACTCGTGGTCGTTCTGTACCTCGACGAGGATTTTTTCTTTTTTCTCATCCTCAACAAGCAAATCAACTCGGTTGAACTTTTGATCTTCGGTCTCCTGATTACCTTCACTTTCAAGGACTTGCGTTATCTTTATTTGACGACCTATCAACACGCTCAGAAAGCCATCCAGCACGACATAATTCCTCTTGTCGCGCAGAAGGCGTTTTATCATCCAGTCAAATCGTATATAGTTTCCCATAGCGATAGCAATTTATGATTCACAGACCAAAGTTAGGGAGTTTTTGGAAATTGACAAAATATTTTGCGTTAAATCTTTCATTTCACCAACTTCCGCGTCTCGTCTTTCAGTTCCCTGTGCAAAATCAACAATCCGATGAGATTGGGCATCGCCATAAGCACCACCGCCACCGACGAGAAGTACCATATCAACGACGTATCTACAAACGACGCGATGAAAAAGCCTATCACATAGACTATTCTGAACGGCAGCACCGACCGCTGTCCAAACATAAATATCATAGCCCTATCGCCATAATAGCACCACGCTATCGACGTAGAAAACGCAAACAGCAACAGTGACAACGCCACTATATACTCGCCAAAACTGCCAAACCAACTCGACGAAAACGCCTTGACCGTGAGCGGAGCACTATGTAAAAGCGACTTGCCGCTGATGACTACGCCATTTTTTTCAGGTTTGCCGTCCACAACTTTAATCGCGCCGGTGAAGGGCTTGCCGTCTTTTTTGAACACGACATCCTCCGCCACCGACTGCGCGTGCATCAATGTCCAATCGCCCGGCTTTGCCTTGCCGTCCACTACTTCGATAACTCCGTCATACATTGAATCATTACTTTGCATAGCGTCATATAACACCTTGGCATCATTGGAATTGGTATTGACGACAACAATATCGGCGAACTGAAAATCGTTGTCAAATTTTTCTTTCCATACACCCGACGACACAATCATCAACCCCGTAAGCGAACAAATAATCACCGTGTCGATAAAGGGCTCCAACATCGCCACGAGCCCTTCCTGCGCGGGATGTTGACAACGTGCCGTAGCGTGTGCGATAGGCGCACTACCCTGCCCCGCCTCGTTTGAAAAAAGTCCACGGTTGATGCCCCTCGACATCGCCAACGCCACCGTGCCGCCGAGAAAACCGCCCGTAGCCGCCGTCCCCGTAAATACGTCGCCAAACACCGACTTGATGCCGGGCCAAAGATTGTCGATATGATAGATTATAACCACCATCGCGCCCACAAAATAGACTATCGCCATAAAGGGCACAATCTTTTCCGTTACAGTAACAATCCTCTTGATGCCGCCCAAGACCACCGCCCCAAGCGCAACCGCAAGCACTGCGCCGCTCACCATCTGAGGTATGCTGAACGAATCGCGCATCGCTGTGGCAATATTGTTGATTTGAGGAAGACAGCCAGTGCCAAACGCACACAGCACAGTGCATACAGAGAATATGACGGCTATTAAATGTCCTGTTTTGATGGTGCGTCCTTTTATGTTGAGGTTCAATCGTTTGTCCATATAAAACATTGGTCCGCCCGCCATAGTGCCGTCGGGGAGTTTTTCGCGGTATTTGTGACTGAGAGTTACCTCGGAATACTTAGTAGCCATGCCAATAATAGCCGTTACCACCATCCAAAACAACGCCGCAGGCCCGCCCAAGTGTATAGCCATAGCCACGCCAGCAATGTTGCCCGTGCCCACAGTACCCGACAACGCCGTGCTGAGTGCCTGAAAATGAGAAGCGTCGCCCTCATGGTGCTGATGGTCATAATGCCCCCTTAGCGTCCGGCACGCCCTGCCGAAATACCTCACCTGCGGGAAGCCAAGATAAACAGTCAAAAACACGCCCGTACCGAGCAACGTATAAATAAAAACCGGGTGGACACTCACATAACTATCGAGCCACGCCAAAATTTCGATGATGGATTGCATTTTGGGTAAATTGTTATACTTTTATCAAATCAACACCTAAGACAGTGGAGATTTTTGCCAATGTTTCTAATGTGAAATTGCAAGTGCCCCCCACCCATTCCTTGATTTTTGCGACACTTTCGTTTGTCATTTTGGCAAATTCGCTATAAGAAATATTGCGTTCTTTCAACAGACTGTCAATTTTGTCGGCAATACTCCACGAAAAATCCACCTGCCGTCGCCTGTCGGCAGGAATCTTTGACAACTCCGTTTTAAAAAGTTCTATCATCGCCTGTTTCATTGATATTAAAATATAGTTCTTTGCAAAGTTAGGCAAAAGTTTAAAATAATAGTCATTTTTTTGTAAAAAATTTTTGTTGCTTAATAAAAGTTTCCTACATTTGCAGTGTTCTTTTCCATGGAAAGGAAAGACTGTATTTAAATATAAGGCGTTACTTACGCTTTGTTGTTGACGTTCAGGAATTTGACCGTTTCTACCATCACATGTCAAGAGCAAAGCAACGGTGATGCCTACGTAGTATGTATCATTCTCATGCTAATGGTATGAGTGTACATATTGTATCGTGGGCTTTCGACGTTGCTCGTTTCTGACATGTGGGCAAGGTCAAAGCCTCTGAACGTGAGACGAGTAGTATGTAAAAATCCCACGCTTTTTTATTTCTATATGGCTTTACAATCAACAATCAATACAATAACAATGCGTTTTGGGATTAGCAAAATAAAGCATACATAATATGCAACAAGGTGATAAAAAGAAAAACTTCAAACGGAATCTTATCATCATCGGACTTTGCCTTTTGGTGTTTTGGATTATTGGAAAAACAAACAATAAAAGCAATCAACAAACAGATACCGATGATAATAAAAGTTCGCAACTGATTGATGAAGTTCCGCAACTTCCTGTTAAAAACGTCGAACTTGGCAAAATAAAACAAGGAACCGATGGCGAATCTGTTGGTAAAAAGACAGAATTGACAGAATTGAAACAATTTCTTTCCGAAGACGAGTACGGCTCAATCGAAATTGTTTGGGTTTGGGATTGCTCTCCTAAATACGGAGACATGCCCATGAAACTGACATACGACAAGACGACCAATGTCCTGAAAGAGATTTATACTCAGAACAACGTCATCGAAGAATACAAAAACATACGTGTCGAATGTTTGAAAGAATTCCTCGAAAAAGGCGAAAAAGGTTTTCATCGTCTTGAAAAGTACTGTGACGGCTACGCTTACGATTTCAACGACAGAGAAATGGCTGTCAAGGCTGTTGGTCCGAAACCGGAGCAAAGCGAAGTTACGGGAAGCGTCAAAATTGTTGAAAAATACATCAAAGACCATGCAAACGATGCTTCAAGCATCAAATTTGTGGAATGGTCGAAAGTTGCAGCCGTAGGAGAAAATTGGTTAGTACGGTGCAAATTCAAAGGCACTAACCAATTGGGTGGTGTCGTAACTACCAATATGTTGTTCTTCATTCAAAACAATCAGGTCGTCAGAACTTCTGAGATAAAATAAAAACATCCATACAATCATCAAGTAAAAGCGGCTGCCGCAACTTTCGGCAGCCGCTTTTTACTATCCTTTTTATTATATCGAAACCATTGCGAATACACAATCTTTTTAAAGATTACGAAAAAAACATTACATTTTTTCCCATTTTGAAAAAAAACCTTCTTTTTACACCATTGAAAAAGAACAACAAATGGAAATAACGAAATAGAAGACAAATATATCGGTACCCACCCCCGAACGCGACGCATACGACCACGAAGTGGATCTTTTTGTAATTGGCAAGACCATCAAACAAGCCCGTGAATCCAAATCGCCAGCCTTCGGCTGGCGATTTGTCAATACGTTCCATTGCTCGTAAAACTGCCGTATATTTTTGATGATTGTTGAAGAATAAGGACAGACATTTGGCGTTGGCTTTCTTCCATTGTCGTAATTTCTAATCAACAAAAATCATAATAATTATCGAATATATTCAACAAAAATCATAATATTTGTCGATTATATTCAATAAAAATCATAATATTTGTCGAATATAATCAATAATAATCATAACAATTCAAAAAATCTCCCCCCAAAAAAATATTTCCACTAAAAATTAGCCATTCCCAAAAATTATCCCTATATTTGCAAACGGTAAACATAATGACGAGCAACTATGAAAACGACAAAACCACTATATCTCACAGACGATTACGGTGAAACAAGACCCTACACACGTGAAGAACTAATTGCACGTGCGGAGGAAGGTCGTAGGCAAATCGCAATGGGCAATTACACCGACATAGACGTATTTATGCGCGAACTGTATGAAGATTTTGAGAAAGATATGCGCAAAGGAAATTTTGCTTCGGTTGAAGCACTCGAAACGGTGAACGTATGAAAAAAATCGTTATCCACAACACCGCCCGAAATAAAATACGTAATACCGCGCGGTACATCCACAAAGAATTTGGTGCGGTTAGTCGTATCCGTTTTATTGAAGAGGTTGGACATACAATGCAATTGCTCAAAAACAATCCCGGTATTGGCGCAGCCGAACGGTATCTTGAAGGTGCGCCTGTTTTGTATAGAAGCGTCATCATCCAACGACTCAACAAGATTATCTATTGGGAAAATGGCGACACCGTAGAAATAGTAGATTTTTGGAACTGCCGACGCGAGCCCGTAACGCAAGCAAAACATTTGTTGCAATGATTTCGTCAGCAAATCCATCCAACTAAAAATATTTTCCCCCAATAATTCCGTCATTCAAAAAATTATCCCTATATTTGCGGTGGAATTAAATATACAGACAATGGAATACAATCACCGTGAAATAGAGGTCTTTTGGCAAAAATATTGGGAAGACCACCAAACGTACAAGGTCAGCAACAAGTCTGACAAGCCTAAATTCTATGTCCTCGATATGTTTCCGTACCCCTCGGGCGCGGGACTGCACGTAGGACATCCGCTCGGATACATTGCGTCCGACATTTACAGCCGTTACAAGAGGCTCAAAGGGTTCAACGTCCTGCACCCGATGGGCTACGACGCATTTGGACTGCCCGCCGAACAGTACGCAATACAGACGGGGCAGCACCCCGCTGTTACCACCGAGCAAAACATCAACCGTTACCGCTCGCAACTCAAAAAAATCGGCTTCTGTTACGATTGGAGCCGCGAACTCCGCACCTGCGACCCCAAGTATTACAAGTGGACGCAGTGGGCGTTCATACAGATGTACAATCATTATTACGACAACGACGCCCAAAAGGCGCGCCCGATAGCCGACCTGATTGCCGAATTTGAGCAAAACGGCAACACCAAAATCAACGCCGCACACTCCGACGTGCCCACATTCCCGGCTGCCGTTTGGAACGGAATGGAGGAAAGCGAGCGCAATTCTGTAATCGACGCTTATCGCCTGGCTTACAGGGCAAAAACGATGGTCAATTGGTGTCCAAAATTAGGTACGGTGCTCGCCAACGACGAGGTAAAAGACGGCGTATCTGAGCGCGGCGGCTACCCCGTCGTACAAAAACCGATGGAACAATGGCTCCTCCGCGTTTCGGCGTATGCAGAAAGGCTCTTGCAGGGCTTGGAGACCATCGATTGGACCGACTCGCTCAAAGATATGCAGCGCAACTGGATTGGACGCTCCGAAGGCTGTGAAATGTACTTTGAGGTTGCCGACAGCGACATCAAACTCAAGATATTCACCACACGTGCCGACACGGTGCACGGCGTTACATTCATGGTGCTTGCGCCTGAATCTGAGTACGTTGCCAAAGTAACCACGCCCGAATGTCGCGATGCCGTCGATGCTTACGTTGCGGGCGCAGCCAAGCGCACCGAATTGGAGCGTATGAGCGACACGCATACCGTAACGGGACAATTCACCGGCGCGTATGCCGTCAACCCATTCACCGGCGACCACATTCCGATTTGGGTAAGCGACTACGTATTGGCAGGCTACGGCACGGGCGCAATTATGGCAGTACCCGCACACGACAGCCGCGACTACGCATTTGCAAAGAAATTCAACCTCCCCATCATACCCCTCATCGAAGGTGCAGACATTTCGGAACAATCATACGACGCCAAGGAAGGCATAATGATGAACTCCGGCATCTTCAACGGACTCGACGTACTCGCCGCCAAGAAGAAGGCAATCGAGGAAGTGGAGCGTATGGGCATTGGCAACAGGAAAATCAACTACCGCATCCGCGACGCCATATTCTCTCGTCAGAGGTATTGGGGCGAGCCGTTCCCGGTATATTACAAAGACGGACACGCCGAAATGCTCACCCTCGACAAACTCCCGCTGACACTCCCCGAAGTGTCGTCGTTCCTGCCCACAGAAGATGGCGAGCCGCCGCTTTCGCGTGTTGCAGAGTGGCAGACGGCGGATGGTTACCGTTACGAAACATCCACAATGCCCGGTTTTGCGGGTTCGTCGGCATATTACCTCCGCTATATGGATCCCGACAACAACGACGCACTCGTCTCCAAGGAGGCAGACGAATATTGGCAGGACGTTGACCTCTACGTCGGCGGCACAGAGCACGCAGTTGGACACCTTATATATTCGAGATTTTGGAACAAGTTCCTCTACGACCTCGGCTACGTCTGCAAGGACGAACCCTTCCGCCGCCTTGTCAACCAAGGTATGATACAGGGTCGCAGCAACTTCGTATATCGCATCAAGGACACCAACACATTCGTTTCTGCCGGACTCAAAGGTCAATACGACACCACCGAACTCCACGTTGACGTCAACATCGTCAAGAACGACATCCTCGACACCGAGGCGTTCCGCAATTGGCGACCCGAATACAACAACGCCGAGTTTATCCTCGAAGACGGCAAATACGTCTGCGGCTACGGCATCGAGAAGATGAGCAAGTCGATGTACAACGTCGTCAACCCCGACAACATCGTCGAGAAGTACGGCGCGGACACATTGAGGCTGTTCGAGATGTTCCTTGGCCCGTTGCAACAGTCAAAGCCTTGGGACACAAGCAACATCGAAGGCGTTAGCAGGTTCTTGAAGAAGTTTTGGAGGCTGTTCTTCGGCGGCAAAGACGATTCGCTCCTCGTTTCCGACGACGAGCCCAACGACGCAGAACTCCGCACCCTCCACAAGTTGCTCAAAAAGGTTGAGCAGGACATCCTCACCCTCGACTACAACACGGCGGTATCCGCGATGATGATTGCCGTCAACGACCTTACCGCCGCCAAGTGCAACAAGCGCAAAGTCCTCGAACCGATGACGATAGCCCTCGCGCCATTCGCCCCGCACATCGCCGAGGAGTTGTGGCATCAGTTGGGACACGAGACCACAATCTTCGACGCGCAGTTCCCGGAAGTGATTGAGGCTTACACCGTTGACAACACAAAGTGCTACCCGATAGCCTTCAACGGCAAGACGCGCTTCACCCTCGACCTCCCCGCCGACCTCGACAAGGACGGCATCGAGAAAGCAGTTCGCGAAAACGAGCGTTTCTCCAAGCAAATGGAGGGCAAGACCATAGTCAAGGTGATAATAGTTCCCGGCAAGATGGTAAACTTCGTAATAAAATAACAAAATTCAGGCTGATAGGCAAGCGATTGTCTATCAGCCATTAAATTATAATCAACTACATAATGGCTTCAACATCAAACATCAAGATTTTCTCCGGCACCACGTCGTTGTACCTGTCAGAGAAAATAGCCAAGGCGTTTGGCACGGAACTCGGCAACGTCACAATGAACCATTACAGCGACGGCGAATACCAGCCCTGCCTCGAAGAGACGGTGCGCGGCGCGTATGTGTTCATAGTGCAATCGACATTCACTCCGGCGGACAACCTTATGGAACTACTCCTGATGATTGACGCGGCGCGCCGTGCCTCGGCGTACAAGATAGCCGCCGTAATCCCCTACTACGGCTTTGCGCGTCAGGATCGCAAAGACAAGCCGAGAGTCGCCATCGGTTCCAAACTCATCGCCAACCTCCTCACCACGGCGGGCGTTGACCGCGTGATTACGATGGATCTCCACGCCGAACAGATTCAAGGATTCTTCGACATCCCGGTTGACCACCTGTCGTCGTCCACGATTTTTGTGCCGTTCATCAATTCGCTCCACCTCGACAACCTCGTAATAGCATCACCCGACATAGGCGGCAGCAAACGCGCCAACAAGTACAGCCACTTCCTCGGCGTGCCTATGGTCATCTGCCACAAATACCGCGAGAAGGCCAACGAAGTTGCCGAAATGACCATCATCGGCGACGTGAAGGGCAAAAACGTAATCATCGTTGACGACATCATCGACACCGCCGGCACGCTCGCCAAGGCAGCCGACCTGATGATGGACAACGGTGCGCTCTCCGTCCGCGCCATCATCACGCACCCGATACTTTCGGGCCCGGCGTACAACCGCATCGAAAATTCCAAACTCACGAAACTCTACGTAACGGACACCATCCCCCTCAAAAAGCCCTGCGACAAAATCGAAGTGCTCACCGTGTCCAACCTCTTCGCCGACGTCATCAACAAGGTATATAACAACCAATCAATCTCGTCGTCGTCGTATCTGAAATAAGAATTATATTATTCCGCAAAATAGGTTATGCAACTAATCGCATAGCCTATTTTTTGACATATTTGAAAATAAAAATAATTTTTAACAAAAATCATTTCATTATATTGCAAAAAAAAAACATAAATTGCCGCACGAATCACAACAACAAAAACCGCGACACAAGATGAAAGACTTTAACTATTTACAAATTGTAAAGCATACTTTACGGGGGGGTAAAATCCGCTCCTCTATGTACATTTGCAAAAATCCGCCATAAATTTTGCGTTGAAAGTTCCAAACAAAGCAACATAAAGGAACTTGACAAGTGAAAAAATATAATTACCATTCAATCAAACATTTATTCACGACGCAAAACTATGGAAAAGATTATCATTAAAGGCGAATCGGACATCCCTACTGTCAAATTGGACAGGCAAAACAACATATTTGAAATTTCGGGCAGGTCAATGCCAGCCGACGCACGCCAGTTCTACAACCCTATCCTGAAATGGTTCGACGAATACTCACTGGAGCCGCTGCCGATGACAGAGCTCGTCTTCAAGATGAACTACTACAACACAGCCTCAGCAAAACAAATCCTGGAAATCGTAATCAGGCTCGAAGACATTTACAAATCTGGACACCAGGTGCGTGTAACGTGGATTTACGCCGCCGGAGAAACCGACATGAGGGACAACGGATACGAATTGTCCAGCATTGTGGAAGTGCCTATGATTATAATAAGCACCGACGAGATCGACAATCACCAATCGCCCAAAAACGACATAAAGAAAAACGAAACATTCGTCGTCACAATAAGCCGCGAACTCGGCGCAGGCGGAAAAATGGTAGGCAGGAAGCTCGCTGAAATACTGCAAATCAATTATTATGACTACACTGACATCGAAGCACTTTCCAACAAATACGATTCGGACGACGACATAATAAAGAAAACTGAAGATAACAGCAAGCCCTGGCTCGAAGGAATCAAAAAAATCTTCAATATCAACTCCAACAACAATCCCATCCTCGAAAAACAATCAAAGATTCTGGATTCAATCGCTCGAAACGAATCGTGCATTGTAGCCGGGCAAGGCGCATTCTACGCATTCCGCGACTACCCGAACCACATAAACATATTCATCTGCGCATCAATCGAAAATCGCATTACACGCCTAATGACACGCGAGAAAATCTCTCGTACCACGGCCATGGAAGCGATAAGCCAAGCTTCGTTGGAGCGAGACATGTACGTTGCAGAAAACACCGGCTCACCACGTCACGACACACGCAACTACGACCTCGTGCTCAATATGGACAACTTCTCAATAGAAGACGCTGTGGAAGTGATAACGACATACATCAACCTAAGAAAAAAATATTTTTCCATAATCGCAGACAAGGACTGAACGACACGAACATCCCACAGTCCGCGCAGGCTTCGAGTCAAACCAATTTCCCAAAACGACCCGATACTCTCGGACCCGGCATACAACCGCATCGAAAATGGAGTGCGGGCGGCTCGCCCGCCAAAATTTTTTTTGATGTAGAGACGCACGACTGTGCGCCTCTATTTTTTTATATGAAAATAATTGCAGATATTTTTTTTGAATGAGAAAATGTTATAAATTTGCAGCGTAGTTACTAACACAAATGTCGTTAATTATGTGTACGATAACATTAGAATATGATCAGAACAGCGCGTTGGCACGGCGTAAACTCGCGATGCTGTTGGCTACGGGTCTTTTTATGACAAAAGAAATAACACAAGAACAACCAGAACCACAAGAGATGGAAGACAGCCAAAAGGAAGTGGAAGCATTCTTCGCCACCTCTAAAAAAAGTATGTCCAACATTATAGCGCGATACTTATGAAATACCATCAAAGAGACATTGTAGAGGTCAACAAGAAGATCCCACTGAAATGTTGCGAACTGTCTCTTGTATAGACGTTGCGTGCAACGTTGATACGGCGAATCAAATCAATCCAAAAATATTTTTGAAAAAATACGCAAAAAAATTTGGCAGTTTCAAAAAAACATCCTAACTTTGCAGCGTCAAAAAAACAGGGACACTGCCCGATGGTGTAATTGGCAACACGTCTGACTCTGGATCAGAAGAGCCCAGGTTCGAACCCTGGTCGGGCAACTAACAACAACAGAATTTGACAAGAGGTCAATTCTCCAAAGAGAATTGACCTTTTCCATTATAAAACCAACTAACCCGGCACGAAAATGGAAAAAAAGAACATACTCGTAGTGGACGACAGCATATCGAACCTACTATTAATCAAAGACATACTATCAAGCAACCCAGAATACAACGTCATCAACGAAAAAGACGGCGAAAAAGTGCTCGCGCAACTCAACGCCAACAAGATAGACCTTATCCTATTGGACATTATGATGCCCAAAATAGACGGCTACGAAGTATGCAGGCGCGTAAAACAGGACGCCGGGTTCAAAGACATCCCCATCATATTCCTAACGGCAAAAGTGGACGAAGCCAGCCTCCTGCGCGGATTCGAGTGCGGCGCAGTTGACTACATCAAAAAACCATTCCTAATATCAGAACTCCTCGCCCGTGTAAAAACCCACGTGACGCTCAAAAAAGCAAACGAAAGGCTCAAAAACGAACTTTTCAAACACTCCATAACCCAACAGAGCCTCATCGTATCGCAAAACGAACTCACAATCCGCAACAACATCGCGCAATACTTTCTCTCCGACCAAGGCGACGAAGTATATCCCAAACTCCTCGAAGAAATCCTCAAATACATCTCGATGGACTACGGCGCGATTGGCTACATAGACAACATAGACGACAACAGCGACATCCACGCCAAGCACCTCATCTGCCCCTCGATATATTCGGGCGCGATAGAGAGCGACGCCAACTACATCTTTGGCATCGACGACATCGGCGACGTGGCACTCGCCATCATCCGCCGGCAGACAATAATGCAAAAAAACAACGTCTCCCGCCTATTCTTCACCTCGGCGGAAGTCAATTGTATGATAGCATCACCCATCATCTATCACGACAAGTTGGTGGGCTTAATAGTCTGTGCATCAAGGGAAAACGACTACGCAGAAAATTCAAAACAAAAACTCCAAAACATAACGAGTTTCATAGCCCCAATCATATACAACCGCATCCAAAAAACAGCGGAAAACGCCCGCCTCGTCAATTCGATAGCCGAAACGCAAGAACAAGAACGCGCACGATTCACCAAAGACATCCACGACAGCCTCGGCTCATCGCTCACAAGCCTTGCAACATACATCAGCATCCTCAAATCGGGCTCACTCGACCCGCAGGAATACCACAAAACCCTCGACGAAATGCTCGAAATCATCAAAGAAACCGCCGAAGAAGCCCGCAACATCGCCAACAACCTTATGCCCGGCATCATCGACAAATACGGTCTTGTCGAGAGCATCAAGCATCAGTACAACAAACTGTACATCACGAGCAAAACCACCGAACTCAAACTCGACACCGCCAATTTCAACGCCACCGCGACACCCGAAATGCAGGCGGAGATTTACCGCATAGTCTGCGAACTATTCAACAACGCCTTCAAATACTCCCACGCCACGCAGATAGCCCTCACCCTCGCCAACAACGACTCCACAATGTCGCTCACGTACCACGACAACGGCATCGGCTTCGACGTGCCAACCACGCTCGAACACATCAAAGGCAAAAAGACCTCAGGCTTATTCAACATCCACGAGCGCGTAGAAAAACTCGGCGGCACAATAACGCTCACATCCGAGCCAAAGAAAGGAATGACAATGGAAATAAAAATAAAGGAAGATTAATCCCCGTCAAAATCCGGCGTAAACCCGTCGAGTTCGTCATAATCATCGTCGTCATCAAAACCAAAATCGCCGCCAAAATCTTCCTCCGCGTCATAGAAACGGTCGATCTCACGGCGGTCTTTCTTCGTCGGGCGACCTGCGCCACGGTCGCGCACGCCAAACGACACACGTGCCATATCGCTCATAAGTTTCAATTTCAGCAAATCGTCCTGCGAAGTAGTCTCCGTAATATACAACGGCACCTTCGCCGCACCTACCCTCGATTTCAACAACGCCAAAATCCTGTAACTGCGGAACACAGGATTGGCCTTAACGGAAACCTCGTCGCCCTCCTTGACCTCACGCGCCGGCTTCACAGCAACGCCATTCACCAAAATCCTGCCCCTGCCGCAAGCATCCGCCGCCTGCGACCGAGTCTTAAACAACCTCACACAAAACAAAAACTTATCGACACGCATTGAAATTGAAAATTAAAAATTAAAAATTGAAAATTGGGCTTCCGCCGAATGGCAATTATGCATTATGAATTATGCATTACGCATTGAAAAAACATTATGCATTATTAAACCTATTCATAGCGCGTTCAATGCCTTCCATCACAAAAGCCTGAATAGCCTGATTGGTGATTTCGGTACGCTTGGCGATGGCGGCGATGTCGTCGTCGCTCCATTTGCCGAGCACAAAATCCACCTGTCCGCCGCGTGGAAAATCATTGCCGATGCCAAAACGCAGACGCGCATAATTCTGAGTACCAAGATGTTCGGTGATACTTTTGAGACCATTATGCCCTGCCTCCGAACCCTTGCCACGCATCCTGATAGCACCAAACGGCAATGCCAGGTCATCAACGATGACGAGTACATTCTCCAACGGAATATTCTCCTCCTTCATCCAATAATTGACAGCCCTGCCAGAAAGGTTCATATAAGTAGTCGGCTTGATAAGCACCAACTGCCTGCCACGGCATTTGGCCTCGGCCACCGACGCGAGACGTCCAATATTAAAAATAGCGCCCGACTCCTTCGCAAAGGCGTCGAGCACCATAAAACCAATATTGTGTCTCGTATTCTCGTACTCAGCTCCAATATTGCCAAGTCCAACAATAAGATATTTCACAATAAATATGTTTTTAAGAATCAAGCAATTGCGCCCTATTACTTCTTCTTCTTCTTGTCGTCGTCATCACCCTTGGCAACAGCCTTAGATGCCCTTGTGGGAACTACGCGGCAGATGAGAGCGTCCTGAGGATCAACGAGTTTGCAGTTTTCAACCTTGACGTCCTTTACGCTGATGCTCTGTTCGAGGTCGAGGTCCGAGATGTCAACCTTTACAGTCTCGGGAAGGTTGTTGTAGAGACCCTTCACCTTAGCCTTGCGAGCGGCAATCTTCATCTTACCACCGGCCTTTACACCTACTGAACTACCTACAAACTCGAAGGGAAGTTTTACGGTGATTTCCTGATCGTCGGCGAAAGCGTAGAAATCGGCGTGCATTACCTCGTCGGTAACGGGATGGAACTGCAAGTCCTTGATGAAGGTCTTGATAACCTCGCCGTCGATGTTGAGGTTAACGATGTAAACATTGGGGGTAAATACCGCGCCGTTGAGGGCCTTCTGATCTACCGTGAAATTGATTTGCTTGCCGTTGCCATAAACGATGCAGGGCACTTTGCCTTCCTTGCGGACAATCTTGGCAAACTTGGTACCGAGGTCTTCGCGCTTAGTACCTGTAAGTTCAAAAGTCTTCATTTAAATTTTTTAATTAATTGTGTTACTCAAAATTGATTTTGTTATCAATTTCCCATCGCACGAGTCCAAATGCCGGACCCTTGGGATTTTTCGGGCGCAAAGGTACAAATAATTTGCGATATTCGGAAACATTTTTTGCAGAAAAATTTTGCAGATTTTGGGCTCATCTTTTGTAAGTTTGAAAAACGTTAGTATATTTGCAGTGTCATTCAGTTGACTGGGAGGATTGCTTGCCACGACTTAGCATCGTAGGGGACAATCCTCATTTTGCTTGCAGACTACATATTAATATAACTCAACTATGCTACCCCATTACCTTAGCCTCCAATTCAAACTCCTCAATCGAAACATCCGCGATTTTGGGATGCAACCTTTGTTGGCTTACGTGCTGATATTCGGATTGATAGCGGGATTAGGCACTCTGATTTTTCAAAGGCTGCCCAACTATGCACCATATATCATAATCGGAATATGTATCAGTATACAAATGCGTCTGTCGCAAAAGCAACGGTCTGATTTTCTGCAAATTGTCTATGGAGATAAGACCAAACATCTATTGAGAATAACTGAAAATCTGATAATAAGTATTCCGTTTGTGACATTGCTTTTAGTTGAAAATCAATATATTGCGGCGGTGGCATTACCTATCGCGAGTGCGATTTTGGCATTTATTGACCTCAATTCAAAAAGCATTGTATTGCCAACTCCATTTTCCAAAAGTCCATACGAATTTACGGTCGGATTCAGAAAATCATTTTTATTTATACTAATGGTTTATGGTCTGTCTGTTATTTCGGTATGTGTCAACAATTTAAACCTTGGATTATTTTCTTTATTTGTGCTTTATATAATTTGCGCGACGTATTATGGCAAAGTAGAAAACGAATACTATGTTTGGATTTTTGCCGAAAGTCCCAATAAGTACCTGTCGCACAAGATATTGACGGCTATTAAAAACACATTTTTGATGGCATTTCCAATGATGGCGTTATTGACAGCGTTTTTCCCTGAAAATTGGTGGATAGTTTTGCTCATAACGGCAATTGGGATGATTTTGGTAATCGCATTTTTACTTGCGGCATATTCAACATATCCTCCCGGCGAAATTGGGATTTTGGAATTGATATTCATTTTGGCAGTGTTCATTCCGCCGTTTGTGTTGGTGGTGATACCATATTTTTATGTTCGTTCTATTAACCGATTAAAAAACACACTTGTATGATTAAAATTGTCGATTTGCATAAAAGTTACGGCTCAAAATCTGTCCTCAAAGGCATCAACGCTGAATTTCAGAGCGGCAAAACCTACGGAATCATCGGCGAAAACGGGGCGGGCAAAACCACTCTGTTCCGCTGCATTGCCGGTCTTGAACGTTTTGACGGCACAATCACATCAGACTTGCAGCCGCTGAAAAATCATTTGGGGTTGCTGTTTGCAGAGCCGTACCTTTTCGACAAAATCACCGGCGAGGAATACATCCGCCTTTTGTGTTACGCCCGACACAAGCGCATCGACAACATCGCCGACAAGAATATTTTTGACCTACCGCTGTCTCAGTATGTTACGACATATTCCACGGGTATGAAAAAGAAACTTGCTCTGTTGGCGGTGCTTTTGCAGGGCAACGAGTTATTTGTTTTGGACGAACCTTACAACGGCATCGACATCAACGGCAGCATCGCGCTTACAGAGATATTACTGAAACTCAAAGAATTAAACAAGACCGTGATTATATCGTCGCACATATTTTCGACCCTCAGCGATACCTGCGACGAAATTTTAGTACTCCGCGACGGCATCATTACCGAAACAGTTCAGCGCGCTGATTTCCAAAAACTTGAAGACGAAATTAAAGGTTCAAGAATAAAGGAGCTGGTTAATAAACTCGGTTTGGAGTAAGGCGTGGAGACATTTCATAAACTCCATTTCGTCATCTTATGTGCGCATACCAAATTCACCGCCACTATCACCACGCCAACAATCATCTGCCAAATATCAACCGTGAGCAACATAAAGCATTGCTTTAAGATATAGATGCTAATCGGCAGACAGATAATGCTTGTGGCTAAGGCAGGAATATATTTACGAAGGACAATCGCCTGACCAATATGAACCACATAATGAAACGTCAACCCGACAAAAGCGCCGAACCAAATATTCCAAACTAACTGATTGTCAATCCACAACGCCAACAGCGCAATAATTGTAAAAACCACAAACTCTTCCGCCACCGCCAAGGCAAAACCCTCGTTGGTAGTGCCGTGAAAAAGTCGGTTGATTTTCGGGAAACGACGTTTCAGCAACTCCTCATTGCGGTCAAGAAAAATCCGCATACCGATAATCTCTTCTAAATCGTGGAAGATGAACAGCATAGGAAGGGCAAAGGCAAATGTACTCATAATTGAAATCTCCCTACCCTACTTCACCGGATGTTTAACTAATTGCTCGCCCATTTTTCTGAGGACGTCCTCGATTTGGAAGGGCTTGCTGATATAATCGTCCATACCGATTTCGAGGCAGTGTTGACGGTCGCCGGACATTGTGTTTGCGGTAACGGCAATGATGGGCACATAGACATCCGACTTCTTCTCCGCATCGCGTATCTGAATTGTTGCCTGATAACCATCAAGCACAGGCATCTGAATATCCATCAAAATAACATCATAACGCCCGCTCGCCACAAGATCCACACACTCCTGACCGTTGGACGCCAATGCAATAGACCTAACGTGTTTGTCGAGGCTAAGGCTCATAACCTTTTGATTGATAGGATTGTCGTCACAGACAATAATATCAGCCTCGTTGAGAGACTTGGTGCGGGCAACGGTGGTAAAACCGGCGGTCTCGTTGGTATAGACCTCAACTCGGCTTTGCGGTGCTGGGGCTTCGGTCGCCTCCTCCTCGCCGTCGAAGCACACATTAAAATATATAAAGGTGCTGTCGTCCTCAAAACGACGCTTGATATTGCCGCCGAGTTCCTCGATAAGCCGTTTGGCGATGTTGAGTTCGGTGATTTCGGCGTCGGCAAGACCGGGGATGCCAAAATCAGACTTCACGTCAAACCTGTATTTGATGGGCTTGATGGGTATCCTGACACGGTTTACAACGATTGTTACCTGTGCAGGAAGGCTCTCCTTTGGCGTATATTGCAGGAAAAAGTCAAAAAGCGACAACATTATCCGCCTCATCTTCACCGAGTTGCCCTTTAAGCGCGGAAGTTCGCCATAGACTTCGAGCTTTACCTCCACGCCCGGAGTGAGTTCGGCGGTTTGAGTGATGAGGTTGCGGAGGTCAAACGTCCTTACGCCGTCATTGACGTCGATGCCAACGGGTCTGCCGCCCGACTCGCCGTTGATGATGTCAACAATGTCAGTGATGGTCTCCACGGACGCGACGAGCGAATCCACGTATTGCTTTTTGTTGTCGGGGTTAAAATTATCCGTCATCAGGTTTGCAACACCAAGAATGTTGCTGAGCGGCGTGCGAATATGATTGGAAAGTTTTTGGATGGTCGCCCCATTGTTTTCGACAGGCTGTGGCGCAGGTTGAGGTTTTTCTTCTTCTTCAATTGGCTCGACGTCGGCGTTGGGCTTGTTTTTTGGGGCTGTCAACAACCAAATATACAGCAACGCTCCAAATATCAACAACACCATAGACGCCGCCACACACTGCCACACACTGCCCACCGTCATCAACAATGCAATCAGCACCGTCAACGACAGTACAGAGCCCGCAACACAAAGTGCGCCAATAGTGTTTGATATTTTGCCGTAAAAACTCATCTTCATACAATTTTGCGCCAAGATAACAATAATTATTGTTACACGAAAATTTATTTTGCAAAAAAATTTTAGACCCGTCGTCGAGTGCGGTTTCTCATCGAGAAAATTAAGATTTCTTGTCGCCCTTGTGCTTCTTCTTTTCCGACGTCACATCCAACCACATATTAACCACGAAACACAACAACAGCCCCGATGCACAAACATATTGCCACACCGTGCCGCCCGCAGCCAACAAGTAGATTAGAAACGACAACGCCACAATAATGCCGACCGAATGAATGATTATCCTTGTTTTTATATCCAAACTCATATTCATACAATATTTTGCGCCAAGATAACAATAATTATTGTTACACGAAAATTTATTTGCAAAATTTTTTTTTATCTTTGCAACGCAAACATAATCCGGCATTAATATTATGGCAAAAGAATTTAACACATCAGTTACCTGCAATCCCAAACGCCACTATATGGTGGACGTTACGGCGAAGATGAAAGTATTCGAAGGCTTGATTAACAAGGCGAAATACTTTACTATCAACCGTGCGCGGCAATTCGGGAAGTCGTCAGCGTTGAATTGGATATTGTGGAATATGTCCGACAGGTATTTGGTGATACCGGCAAGTTTTGAGAAATCGTCAGCCGAAGATTGGATGTCCACAGACCGTTTTTGCAAGTTCGTATGCAAAAAAATAGCAGAAGTCCTGATAAAAACTCCTGATTATCAAGAATTTTGGCAGAATATCAAGCAAACAGAAATACTTGACTTCGACATATTGTCAACTAAAATCACTGAATTTTGCAAACTTACGAAGCGAAAAGTGGTGCTCACCATCGACGAAGTGGATCAAAGCCTTGACAATGAATTGTTTATAAAATTTTTGTCGATGTTGCGCAATATGTACCTCGACCGTGAAAAACTCCAAGACGACACATACACTTTTTGGTCGGTGATACTCGCGGGCGTTTACGACGTGAAAAACCTGAAAATCAAAATCCGTCCCGAAGAAGACCACAAATACAATTCTCCGTGGAATGTTGCCGCCGACTACCGTCTTGATATGGCTTTCAACCCTCAGGAAATCAGCACGATGCTTGCCGATTACGAAAACGATTATCATTTTGGGTTCGACATAAAGGAAATTTCGGAGGAGATATTCAAATACACTTCGGGCTATCCGGTCTTGGTGAGCGCGGTTTGCAAAGAGATCGACGAAAATCTTGACAAGGATTGGAGCAAGGACGGCGTTCAAAAGGCGGTGAAACTCTTTATTAAAGACCCAAATGCGTCTATCCTCAAAAACATTACACGGAATGTGGAGACATATCCCGACTTAAAAAAACTTCTCCGCGCCATTACGCTCGATAACTTCAAAGTGAGTTACTACGCCGACAATCTGCCAATAGACTTGGCAAGAACTTTCTCATTTATCCGCCCAAATGAAAACTCTCAGGCGCAGATTCACAACCTGATTTTCCAACAGGTGCTATTGGAGTATTTTATTTCGGATAATCAACTTGCGGCACTCACCCCCGACACCAGCAGCAAAATTTTCATCGACAAAAACGGCGACCTCAATATGCCTTTGATTATCAACAGATTTCAAGACCTAATCCGTCAAAAACGCAACAAGGAGGACGAGTTTTTGGAGCGTGAAGGCCGCTTTATGTTCATCTGTTTTCTCAAACCGATAATCAACGGCACGGGCTTTTATTACTCCGAACCCGAAAACGACGACGGCAGCCGTATGGATTTGGTAATTACATACAATAGAAAAGAATACATCATCGAACTCAAAATTTGGCACGGCACAGAGTACGAAATTTCAGGTCGTGACCAACTTGCCGAATACCTCACAACGCGCAATCTGTCAGAAGGTTATCTCGTTACATTCTCCTTCCTCAAAAACAAGGTGGTGCAGGCAAAGCCGGAGTGGATTGAGCACGAAGGGAAAAGAATTTATGAGGCAGTGATATAGATAATCAGCCAAATCTCCAAAAAAATCGAGATTTGGCTGATTATAAATCTTAGTGCTTCGGCGTCCTGTGCGGAGCGTCGATGTTGTAATGCAGACCGATGCTCTCACGGCGACGACGAGCCATCTTGATGACGAGGAACGCAGTGTTGATGGCGTTGCGAAGTTCGCAGAGCGGAACAGTCACCTTTGACCTCTTGTAGAGTTCCTCGGTCTCGTTGTAGAGGATATAGAGACGGTCGAGGGCGCGGTTCATACGGAGATTGCTGCGGACGATGCCCACATAGTAGGTCATTATCTGTTGCAACTCCTTGAAAGTCTGTGTGATGAGCACCTTCTCCTCATTGATAACAGTGCCTTCGTCGTTCCATTCGGGGATGTCGTAACAGAAATCGAGTTTCTTAATCAAATCCTTGGAATGTTCCACTGAGCGGTGCGCGAATACGAGGGCTTCGAGCAACGAGTTGGACGCCAAACGGTTGGCACCGTGGAGACCAGTGCAGGCTGTTTCGCCGCCGGCGTAGAGGTGCTTGATGGTGGTGCGACCAAATTCGTCAACGCGGATGCCGCCGCAGAGATAGTGCGCCGCCGGAACCACAGGAATTGGCTGTTTGGTGATGTCGATGCCGATAGAAAGGCACTTCGAGTAAATGTTCGGGAAATGCTGTTTAAGAGCCTCTGTATCAGTGTGGGTAGCATCGAGGAGAACATAGTCGCAACCGTGGATTTTCATCTCGTTGTCGATGGCACGCGCCACGATGTCGCGGGGAGCAAGGCAGCCGCGCTCGTCGTACTTCTCCATAAAGGTATTGCCATCGGGCGTCTTTAAGATTGCACCAAAACCACGCATCGCTTCCGTAATGAGGAACGACGGACGCTCGCCCGGATGATAGAGCGATGTCGGGTGGAATTGCACAAACTCCATATTGTCGATGATGCCCTTTGCACGATAGACCATCGCGATGCCGTCGCCAGTGGCAACCACAGGGTTGGTTGTTACCTGATAGATATTGCCAATGCCGCCGGTGGCGAGGTACGTTACCTTGGCGAGAATCTTCTCAACCTTGCCGGTATTGACATTGAGGGCATAGATGCCGTAACATTCAATATTGTCGTCGTAACGGGTGCAGGTCTCGCCGAGGTAGTGCTGCGTGATGAGTTCCATTGCAAACAAGTGGTCAACCATAGTGATGTTTGGATGCTTGGAGGCACGCTCCACGAGGGCGCGCTCCACCTCAAAACCAGTGTTGTCCTTATGGTGAAGGATGCGGAAGTCGCTGTGTCCGCCCTCCTTATGAAGGTCGAAGGAGCCGTCGGGACGGCGGTCGAAGTCGATTCCGTAGTCCACAAGATCCTTGATTCGCGCCGGAGCCTCCTCCACCACAATCTTCACGATGTTTTCCTTCGATAGGAAGTCGCCCGCAACCATAGTGTCGTGGATGTGCTTCTCGAAGGAGTCGGTGATGTCGGTAACAGCCGCAATGCCGCCCTGCGCAAAATTGGTGTTGGCATCCGTTACCGAAGCCTTTGTAACGATGAGTACTTTGCCAATCTCCGCCGCTTTGAGGGCGAAGGTCAGACCGGCAACTCCACTGCCTACTACAAGAAAATCTGTCGTGCGCATAATACTATGTGTTTTGTGTTTTAATTAAAAATTAAAAGTGTAAAATTAAAAATTCCAACTTGAATCCCCAATTTTTAACTTTTAATTTTGAATTTTTAATTATTAAATGCTTCTGTCAAAGAACAACTTGCTTGTCTTGATGCCAATCATTGCAAACGTGTTGTTGAAGTCGTTGCTATGCTGAACTCCAAGACGTGCAAATACGCAGAAGTTTCTCAATGCAACGGGTTTCCAACGTGCGTCGAGTGATACATTATAGATTTTTAAGCCAACGCCCTGACCCACAACATTGCCACGGTCGTGATGGCGCGACGTGTAAGGACGCAGCACATTATTACCATAACTATAAATGTCGAAATCCATACCACGCTTCACGCAATCCACAAGCAAGTCAAAATCAAAGCGTTCAGCATAATATTTAATGTTGACAATTGCCTCCTTCATATTAGCACCGTATGGATTTGCCAACGGCTGCCCAAACATTGTGTAGGAATTGATTGGGCGGTCGTGCGAGTAGATATACGGGCGTATGTAGTTGTATTCCAAGAGATAACTAAATTTGCCGACATATCCCTTTGCGCCAATTTGTATGGCGTACTTGTTGTTCCAAGTATCGTTGTGTTCCTTGATTTCCTTGAAGTTGAAGTCATCGAGCATAAACTGCGCATAACCAACGAGATACTTATTGATTGTAATCTTGCCAAACACGCCCATCAACGCATTGTCGGGCGAACCGAGCGAAAATTCCAACGGCCTGAAAAACAACATCGGGTTCATATAATGCAAATCGGGCATCCTCGTCCTGCCGGTGCTGTCGCGGCGTATCATCATCACAGTCTCAAAACCGCCGATATTCAGCCACTTGGCGGGATTGTAAGAAAAGACATGATTAATCATATACACCGTCCTCATCGTCCAACCGTCGGTGGTAGTCGGCTCCACCTTTTTGGTGGTCGCATCGGTAGCGGTAACGCCATTGTCAAAATTTCTGCCGCCGTTGATGGAAAACAAATATTTGAAATTGCCGACCTCGACCTCAGTGTCAAAATAATACATTCCCGAATTGGACGCCGACAATATCACCGACCTGTACCCGTCGCCTACAAACTTTTTGCCCTTGCCCGCCGTCAGCCTCAAAAACTCCGCCGGGCGGTAACTTGCATAAAACTCCACGCCGCCTACAGCGTACTTGCCGTCGCCTTTCTTGCGATACTTGTCCAACTGCGGGAATCGTCCCAACGAATCCGCCAACCCCGCCATCGTACCGAGCGGCGAGAGATAGCCGCCGTATGCGGAGATGTTGACAGTCAATTTTTTGCCAAATGAATAAGTGCCTGACGCACCACCGATTGCGCTATAATAATTGGAGTAATACTCCGACTGAGTGCCAACACCAATTTCCACCAACGGTTCCAATGTCCAACGATTTTTGCCGCTCACGGATTCCAACGCAAATTTGCGATTGACATCAGTATTACTGGCGTATGACCTCATCGCCGAATGAAACTTCTTGTTGCCGATATTGGCACACTCTATGGAATCCGCCTCAAAGCCTTTGATGGGGACATTGCGGGTCTGTGCGGCGGCAACAGTCGCTGCCGACACCAATCCCAACACTATCAAAAATTGATAAAAAAACTTCATTATCCTTTGTTATGATTAATATGCAAGTGCAAAGGTAATCAGGATTTTCAGAAAAGACAAAAAAATTTCTCCTTCATTATTTGGTCAACTTGTTCTGTGGTATATACCCTTCCATTCTTGATGTCGTCGAGGCTTTCGTCAATCATTTGATTGATTTCGTCCATAGTATATGGCTTCAACTCAGGCTCTTTGGCTGTGTTTTTTAAAGGTTCCAATTTTAATGCACTTGCGTTCATAGCGGTTACGATTTTTATGATTCCGCAAATATACTAACCTTTGTCGGGAATTGCAAAAAATATTTTCAAATAACAATTTGTTAATGATAAGTTTATCTTAAAACCAACAACGTTACACTCTTTATTAGTAACTTTGCACGATAAAAAAATTAAAGTAAAAACAAAACCAAACAAGCCAAACAGTAAAGTGTATCTCGTAATCGGTGCTACGGAAATGGTGGGGGCGCATCTCGTGTGTGCGTTGCTACACCTGGGACAGAGTGTGCGTGCAACACGCTGCAAGGGCGACCTGCCCGAATACACACGCCACATCCTGAGTTTCTATACCGGCGATTACGAGGGACAATTCAACGAAATCGAATGGGTGGACGCCGACTACGACGACATCGAAAGCCTGCAAGACGCCATGAAGGACATCTCTACGGTGTTTTGCTGCAAAATCCCTAAACTCTGCCACGGTCACAATGTTGATGCCAACGTTCAGGAAATCAAGAACATATTAGCCGCCGCGCAAGAACAAAACGTCGAAAACTTCTTTTATCTGAGTAGTTACCACGCGCTCGGTGAAGAACCCGAAACCAAGGAAATCACCGAACTCTCACAGCGCAACCCCAAAGGCAAATACGACTCGTTTAGCCGTGCGCACTTCCGCTGCGAAATGGAGGTGCAACGCGCAATGGTAGAAGGACTTAACGCCTCAATCGCCGCCCCGACAGTCGTACTCGGACCCGGCAATTGGACCACCGACACATCGCACCTCTTCCCCGACTCGGCGCAGCGCAAATATTATGCGCAAGGAGTTACGGGTTTTGTAAGTGTCAACGACGTAGTAAAATGCCTCCTGACTATGGCGCGCAAAAAAATCTACGGCGAAAAGTTCATCATCAACTCCCAAAATTTGGGCTACCGTGCGCTCCACATACTTTTGGCACAAAAGACCGGCAACCCCGAACCGCAAAAGCCCGCGCCGCAGTACATATTGACGTGCTACAAAATTTGCCACGCCATCAAATCAATATTTACAGGTCGCCGTCCAATAGTCAACAGCCTGTATTTCAACAGTATGACGCACTTCAAACTGTTCGACAACTCCAAAAGCCTCCGCAGCCTCATCGCCGCCTACGAACCCATCGAAAGCGTCGTAGAAACCATATCAAAAATATACAAAGAGGAACAATCTTCCGGCAGGTACAAACCCAAGAAGCACAGCGGAATGGGCATAAAAGTTTTCTAAATTTTACATTTAGTGTCATTATTGAACAAAAAAATTCAATAATCTCCAAAATTTTCATTACCTTTGCGCTCGCACGATTATAGCCATGCGTCACAAATGGACATCAGAAAACTTGACATATCAGAAAAAGAGAAGGAAATCGAGAAGAAACTCCGCCCGCTCACCTTCGACGACTTCAACGGACAGCAAAAACTCCGCGAAAACCTTGAAGTGTTCGTCAAGGCTGCAAAAATGCGCGGCGAGGCTCTCGACCACATCCTGTTCCACGGCCCTCCGGGTCTTGGCAAGACCACCTTATCTAATATAATCGCCAACGAACTCGGCGTCGGTATGAAGACCACGTCGGGTCCCGTGCTCGACAAGCCCGGCGACCTCGCGGGATTGCTCACAAACCTCGACGAAAAAGACGTGCTCTTCATCGACGAAATCCACCGCCTCAGCCCCGTCGTGGAAGAATACTTGTATTCCGCAATGGAGGACTACAAAATCGACATTATGATCGACAAAGGCCCGGCGGCGAGGTCGGTGCAACTGACCCTGAACCCATTCACCCTCGTAGGCGCAACCACACGCGCCGGGCTTCTGACGGCTCCATTGAGGGCAAGGTTTGGCATTAACCTTTTGCTTGAATATTATGACGTCAAAGTATTGACACGCATCATAATACGAGCCGCAGGAATATTGAAGATAGAGATTGACGAACCCGCCGCCGGGGAGATAGCATCGCGCAGCCGTGGCACGCCACGCATCGCAAATTCGCTCCTGCGCCGCGTAAGGGACTACGCACAGGTGAAAGGCACGGGCGCAATCGACCTCGAAATCACAAAATACGCCCTCGACAACCTCAACATCGATTCCCTCGGTCTCGACGAGATGGACAACAAGATTTTATGCACCATCATCGACAAGTTTCAGGGCGGACCCGTGGGCGTCAACACAATCGCAACCGCCGTCGGCGAAGATGCGGGCACAATCGAAGAAGTCTATGAGCCATACCTTATAATGGAGGGTCTCATCAAGAGAACGCCACGTGGAAGGGTTGTAACCGACTTTGCATACAAGCACTTAGGCAAAAATCGCATCAACTTCGACGGCGACGAGGTACAATTATCGCTTTTTTGATAAATTAAAGCGAATTTTACAAAATTTGGTTTGATATTTGCAACAACCCACAATTAGAACAAAAAACATATCTACAAAGATGATTGAAAAAGGAAAAATAAAAATAGAAGAGACCGACGACACACCGTTGGTAGAGTTCGACATAGAGAAGAACATCCTCAGGATTGCCGGCCCGTCGTTCCCCGAGAACGCGCCTGACTTCTACAACCCCATAATTGCGGAGGTGTGCAACATCGACCCGCAAAGCCCCGGCCAACTTGTTATTGAACTCGAATTTTCCATCCTCAGTTCCGCCTCAAACAAGATGGTGTACGAGATGCTTGTCAAATTGGAGAAAATTTTCTACCTCGGCAAGTCTATGAAAATCAAATGGATATACGAAGGATTCGACGAAGATATGGTCGATGAAGGACTCGGCTACAAGGCAAATCTCAAAATAGATTTTGAACTTGTAGAAAAATAATGTATCTTTGCACCGCGACTGCAAAAGGCCCCGTAGTTTAGCTGAATAGAACGTAGGATTCCGGTTCCTAAGGTCGTGGGTTTGAATCCCGCCGGGGTCACAATGAAAATTTTTGCAAAAAAAACGGCAAAAAATTTGGTAGTCTCAAATTTTTGCCGTAATTTCGCAGCGTCAAAAAAACATTAGACGGTCGGTTAGCCAAGCGGTTAGGTACCGGTCTGCAAAACCGTTTAGAGCGGTTCGACTCCGCTACCGACCTCTATTTTTTCTTTTCTGTAATCAACTATCAATTCCCCACACACAAAAAACATTAATTTCCCACTTATTGGGTTCGTTGTGCGTTTTTTTTATTAATTTTGCCATCAAACAATAATACACAAAACATTAGATATGAAAAGACTATCAATTCTGACTTTGGCGTTCTGTGCCGCACTATCGGCAAACGCCCAGCAAGGCACGTCAACGCAACTGGATGCCACCATCACGCCATCCAACACGCTGTATTACGACCGCCCCGCCAAGCAATGGACTGAGGCTCTGCCAATCGGCAATTCGCACATCGGAGCGATGATATACGGCGACCCCACCTCCGAGACCATCCAACTCAACGACGAGACTTTTTGGGCGGGTTCTCCACACTCCAACAACAGCGACAGCGCATACAGCCACCTCGCCGAAGTGCAACAACTAATCAAAGACGGCAAGACCGTGGAGGCGCAGGACACCATCAACGCAAAATTCTTCACCGGTCAAAATGGTATGAGTTACCTCACGCTCGGCGAACTCAGGATTTACCACGACGACAAGACCCCCGCGCAAAATTACAGCCGCACCCTCGACCTCAATTCTGCCGTTGCCACCACGACTTATACAAAAGGCAAGGTAAAATATAACGTTACATCATACGTGTCGTTCCACAGCGACGCGCTCATCCACCGCATCGAAGCCTCCAAAAAAGGCGCGGTGTCATTCTCCGTAGATTACGCCTGCCCGCTCAAAAGCGAGATGAGCCTTTCACGCAATCAGATGACAATCAAGATATTGGGCAAAGACCAAGAAGGCGTCAGAGGCAAATTGGAGGACGTAATGATAGTAGTATTGAGGACCGACGGCGAAGTAGTAAGGGTTGGCGAGCGTCTGCGCGTCTCCAAAGGCAACTACGCCGAAATCCGCGTAACATCCGCCACCAACTTCCTCAACTACCACGACATCAGCGGCAACGCCCAAGAAAAGTCCCAATCAGCGATGGACAACTCCCTGAAAGACGACTACAAAGACGACCTTCCAAAACACATCGAGAAGTACGGCGAACAATACCGCCGCGCATCGCTCATCCTGCCCACTAACCAAACTACAACGCAGACCACCGACCTCCGCGTCAAGAATTTCAAGGAACAGGAAGACCCCGCGCTCATAGCGTTGATGTTCAATTACGGCAGATACCTCCTCATCTCGTCATCGCAGCCCGGCGGACAGCCCGCCAACTTGCAAGGCATTTGGAACAATTCGCCCGACCCCGCTTGGGACAGCAAATACACCATCAACATCAACACCGAGATGAACTATTGGCCGTCAGAAGTTACGAACCTCACCGAATGTAACGAGCCTCTGTTCCATCTCATCAACGAACTCTCCGTAACCGGCACCAAGACCGCACAAACCCTCTATCACGCAGACGGTTGGGTGGCTCACCACAACACCGACATTTGGAGAGTGGCAGGGCCTATCGACGGATCTTTTTGGGGAATGTGGCCCCACGGCGGCGCATGGCTCGCACAACACCTTTGGCAGCATTACCTCTACACCGGCGACAAGGATTTTCTCCGCAACAGTTACCATATAATAAAAGGTACGGCGGATTTTTACATGAGTTTTGCAATCCCTTACAACGACTATTTGGTAACGACGCCATCAGTATCGCCCGAACACGGCCCCGGCAACAATCCAAGTTCTCTCGCCATTGGCTGTACGATGGACAATCAGATTGTTTTTGACGCTCTCAATTCCACGCTCCTTGCTTCCGAAATCCTCGACCTCGATGCAGACTACCGCGAAAAACTCCGCGCCACCATCGCCAAACTGCCCCCGATGCAAATTGGCAAGTACAACCAACTCCAAGAATGGCTCGACGACGTTGACGACCCCAAAGACCAACACCGCCACGTGTCGCACCTCTACGGACTCTACCCCTCCAACCAAATCACGCCCGGCAAAAATCCGCTCCTGATGGAAGCCGCCAAAAACACCCTCACACAGCGCGGTGATATGGCTACGGGATGGTCAATTGGTTGGAAGATAAACCTTTGGGCGCGTCTCTTGGATGGCAACCACGCCTACAAAATAATCAAGAATATGCTCACTCTCCTGCCCGCCGACGCCGGTTGGGGCAATTTCCCGGAGGGTCGCACATATCCCAACCTCTTTGACGCGCACCCGCCGTTCCAAATCGACGGCAACTTTGGATTCTGCGCCGGCATCGCCGAAATGCTCCTCCAAAGCCACGACGGCGCAGTTCACCTGTTGCCCGCCCTGCCCGACAATTTGAAGGAAGGCAGTTACAAAGGCTTGGTAGCGAGAGGCGGCTTTGTGGTTGATGTCAATTGGCAAGACGGCAAAATCACCACGGCTGTCATCACATCGCGCATCGGCGGCCTCCTGAGAATCCGCTCCGCAGTACCATTGCAAGGCGACGGACTCCGCCCCGCAAATCCTTCGGTAAACAATCCGCTCCTAATGCCCGCCGAAGTAGCCGCGCCGAAGATTTCACCTGAATCCACAATCCAAGCCCCCGCCCCGACCAAATATTATGAATACGACGTCGAGACGCAAGAAGGACAAGAGATTAGGTTGAGTGCGGAATAATTTTTTTTAAATAGATATAATATATGTGGTAGAGACGCGATTAATCGCGTCTCTACGCATATTTAGGGCATTATTTTTCACCTCTCATAAAACACCTGCCCCACCCTGTCGATATGCTCGCCGATGGGAGTGTTCTTTTTTGACTGATAATCAATCAAATCCACGCCATACAGAAGTTCGAGGTCGTCGATTTCGCAACTGATTTTGAACAACTTCCTGAAATCAAGCCCACTACCAATGACAGCAAGGTCGATGTCGGAGCCGGGACGATAATTGCCCTTTGCCCTCGACCCAAATATCAAGACCTTCTCCACCTCGCTGTGCTTGCGAAAAACGCCATTGATTTCATCAATCACTTTATCTGAAAGTCCAAATTTCATTGATAGTCAGGATTATGAGATAAAACTTCCAATTTATCATCAAGCGTTTTGAGCAACGGAGCAAACTCACTATAGATCAACCTTACAGTAGCAAGAATCTCGCTCTCGTCATAAACGTGCGTGAATACATTGCGGGATTTCAGCATAGCACGCCATCCTTCGTGGTCGGTAATATAGCCCGCCTCAAACGCAGTTTTGATAACACCATTTGGACCCGGCATAAATTGGAATCCGCCAAAACTCAGAAGATCCTGCAAGACCTTCCACGCAAGTTCAAAAGTGTATTCAAACCTCTGCACAAGACCTTCCACCTCCAATTCCGACAAGTCGTCGATGCTTCTATCGTCAGTCAGAGCAACAAGTCGTCCACACGCCTTATGAAAATTGGAATACCGTTGTATCCACCTTGTATCGTTTTCCATAGAAATTGCATTAAAAAATTTTGACAAAGATAAAAAAAAACGTATATTTACACAAAAAAAGGTTGGCACGATTCACATCGCCCAACCCATCCATACTGTTTGAAAATAGATTTATATCCAATTACTAAAATATGAGAATAATTTAAAAAAAATTGTTATATCCGCTACAAATTATTAATCCTTTCGTATGTGAAAAACAAAATCTTTCGTTTATTTTACTGATACAAAGGTAAGGGCTATTCACAAAAAATCAAAGAAATTTTGTTACACAAAACATATAAAAATATTACCAATCTATGCTACAAAAGAAACATAAATGTAACAAATGTGCAAAAATCATTCATTCTTTCACTATCTTGGGCTTCTTGATATCGGTGACATCTACATTTTTTTTCACTTCCTTGACGATGCCGTTCTTGAAAGTGGCGGGCATCGTAACTGTGTATGAGCCGGGGGTTTCGTAGTTGTGGACGGGGCGGGCGGCACTGTCTGTCGGCGTTCCGTCGCCAAAATCCCAAGAAATGGACGTGTAAGGATAGCCACGGTATTCGGGCTCCACGGTATGGCGGCAATTGCCAATCTTGAACGACGATTGGTAGCGCGGCATCTTTGGGAAACGTCCACCAAATGGATTGCTCAATTTGATTGCATCCTCGTGAAACACACATTCGCCATCAGTTTCAGTTATATAAGACAATTTGTCCCAACGGTAAATGCCAATGTAGATATTGCCGTCGGGGGCGAGTTGAAGGTCTTCCCAGTTTCCTGAATGATTGCCCCACTTGCCCGTCAGCGTAGCAACAGTCTCAATATTTGTGAGATTGGGTAAGTCGGACTCGCGACAGCGGGTAACAGTGTACTCGCCGCGCAATCCTTGAAGGAAATATATATAATCGCCATTTTCAGAAAAGTCAAAGGCTTTTAGTTGGTCCATAGCGACGAATGTTTCGTTAGCAATGGTCTTGCTGTCAAGGTCAAAATCAAAAATACTTAAGCCATCAGACGACAGTCTTGCATACAATTTTGTGCAGTCGGCGTTGTATCTAATAGTGATGTCAACAGATGATGGGAATGGATATTTACATGGTAGTGATTGGATACGTTGCACTCTCCCATCGCGAACAACATATACCGAAACAGCGTTATCGAGCGCACTAATTGTTGCAAAAAAAACTTCATTGCAAACTACCACACCTGTCACACCACCTTCGCGATCCAGTTTCACAATATCCTCTACAACAAAACGACCCTCGATTCCTTTGTATATGTGCTTGATAAAACGATTTTTTTCTTTGTCTGCAACACCAACATCAAATCCCCCACTTATACCCACGTAGTAACTATCCTCTGACACTGGGTCCCTAACGCCAAAACAATCATACATATAGGCTTTTAAATTGGAAATTACTTGATTATCTACTTCATAAAAAATTCGACTGCCGTATAATATCAGGTTGCCATCATTATCAGACAAACTTAACATATTACGCGCATAGTTGAAATTCTTTCCATTTCTGATTACCACCTGACCGCTATTGAAGTCCATAATATCGCCGGAACTTAGCAACCAGACATTGTAGTTTTTTACTTGACCGTCTGAATCTATTGGAAACAAACAAAGGACTGCCATAATCAATATGACAACAAGAAACAAGAATTTGAATTTCTGTTTCATTAGAATACTCATTTTTAGTTGAACAAAATAGTTAACATTGCTCGCGGACCCATCAATGAAGCCGCATCACAAAGATATACATAAAAAACAACCCTACAAATAAAAACTACAAAAAACGCAAAAAAAAAATTGATTATTCCGCAAAAACTTCCTAATTTTACCAATCGAAAAAACACCAAAAACATCATAAGCAAATGGAACAAAACAAACCAAACATAATCGCCGTAATACCGGCAAAAATGTCATCGAAAAACTTCCCGGGCAAGCCAATGGCTGACATCCTCGGCATGCCGATGATAGGCCACGTGTACAACCGCGTGGAGATGTGCAACGACATAGACGACGTATATGTAGCGACCTCAGACCGCGAGATTACCGAATATCTCCGCAAAGTGGGCGCACAATACATCGAAATCCCCGAAAGCAAAATATCAGCCACCGACAGAGTGGCAGAGGCGGTAACAAAAATCGAAGAAGCCAAACAAACAAAATACGACCTCGTAGTAATGGTGCAGCCCGACGAGCCGATGGCCACAAGCGACATGATAGGACGCGCAATAAGCCCACTCATACTCGACCCCTCGCTCAACCACACATGCCTGATGGCAGAAATCACGAGCGACGAGATTTTCAACGACCGCAACGAAATCAAGGTGGTTACCGACTGCAACAACAACGCCATGTACTTCTCGCGCGAGCCGATACCGTCCGCAAGCCGTGGCAAATCGTTCCCAAGGATGAAACTCGTGGGCATAGACGTCATCAGGCGCAGCTTCCTGCAAACATACAACCTCATGATAAACACACCGCTCGAAGTAGCCGAAGACATAGACCTCAACCGCATACTCGAAAACGGCATCAAAATCACCATGACACTCACCGACCAGGTAACCTACTCGGTAAACACGCCCAAAGACCTACAAATGGTAACCGAACTCATGAAAAAAGACTTCATGGTAAAGAAATACATGAAATAACACAATACAAAAATCATATACACACCAACTTACAATGGACAGAGAAGTAAGAGTAAGATTTGCGCCGAGTCCGACGGGAGCATTGCACCTCGGAGGAGTAAGGACGGCGCTGTTCAACTATCTGTTTGCCCGCAGACACAACGGCAAATTCATCCTCCGCATCGAGGACACCGACCAAACACGATTTGTACCCGGCGCGGAAGACTACATCATCCGCTCGCTCGATTGGATAGGACTCGACATCGACGAAAGCGACCTCAAAGGCGGCGACTACGGCCCATACAAACAGAGCAACCGCAAGCACCTCTACGCACAATACGCCGAACAACTCGTCAAGTCCGGCAACGCATACTACGCCTTCGACACCCCCGACGAACTCGAAGCAATGCGCAAAAAACTTGAAGCCGAAAAAGCGTCAATCCAATGCTACGGCCCCGCAACACGTATGACGATGAAAAACTCGCTCACTTTCGGCGAGGAACAGACCCAACTGATGCTCCAAGCCGGCAAGCCATACGTCATCCGCTTCAAGATGCCCGAAAATGAAAAATTCACAATCCACGACATCATCCGTGGCGACATCAACGCCGACACCTCCGTCCTCGACGACAAGGTGCTCTACAAGAGCGACGGTATGCCCACATACCACCTCGCCAACATCGTGGACGACCACCTGATGAAGATAAGCCACGTAATCCGTGGCGAAGAGTGGCTGCCATCGCTGCCGCTGCACGTATTATTATATAAGGCGTTTGGTTGGCAAGACACAATGCCCGAATTTGCACACCTGCCCCTCATCCTCAAACCCGACGGCAAGGGCAAACTCTCCAAACGCGACGGCGACAGGCTCGGATTCCCCGTGTTCCCGTTGCATTGGGAAGACCCCAAAAGCGGCGAAGTCTGCAAGGGTTACGAGGAATACGGCTACTTCCCGGAGGCTTTCCTCAATATGATGGCTCTCCTCGGTTGGAATCCCGGCAACACCACTCAGGAAATCTTCTCCAAGGAAGAATTGTGCAAAATTTTCTCTTTGGAACACGTCAACAAATCCGGCTCAAAATTCGACCCCGAGAAAAACAAGTGGTTCAACAAACAATACATGGAACGCCTTGACAATTCGGTACTTGCCAAATATTTCATCGAAGATGCAGCCAAGGACGGAGTTACAGTTGACCCCAAAAAAGCCGAAACCATCTGCGGACTCGTCAAAGACCGTTGCCACTTCACGCACGACCTTTGGAAAGAATCGACCTACTTCTTCATTGCGCCCACGTCGTATGACGAGGTCAATAAGAAGAAGTTTTGGAAGGAAGACACGCCCGCAATTATGCGCGAAGTAGTTGACATTCTAAAACAACAACCCTCATTCGCTGCAAAAACACTTGAAGAGAACATCACCAAGTGGATAAAAGACAAGGAGTTAGGAATGGGCAAAGTTCTCAACCCCGTCCGCTTATTGCTCTGCGGCGCGTGCAAAGGCCCGCACATCTTCGACATCCTCGAAAACCTCGGCAAGGACGAATCAATCAGCCGTATCGAGAAAGGAATCGAGGCGATTTAGTTCTTTCAATGCATAATGCATAATGCATATTAAACCTCCGCAGCGAAAAGGGATTTTTGGTGCGGAGGTTTTTGTTTTTTTGGCAACATTTTGCGATTTTACGCAGATTTGGCTGAAAAGATTTTGCGATTTTACGCAGATTTAGCAAAAAGATTTTGCGATTTCCGACAAAAACTGCGTTAAAACATTGATTATCATATAAATTGGCTATCTTGTCTGAAAATAAACAATAAGTGCCATAATAATGAGTGAAATTAATATCAAAATACACCCTATTTTTTCATTTTTTTCTTCTATAATTTTATACTGTTCTTCTTGCTTTTTTTGCTTCTTTTCTCTTTCTTCCATAATTTGCAAAAGCGGTTCAGACTTGCTTATAATCTGCACATACTTTGTATAGTTCAAATCAGGTTGCATTAATTGAGAATACAATTCATTAGACAATGCGATGCTTGATGCGTCGTAAGGCTCCATATAATTCTTGGGGTTCAGGATGTTTTTGAGTCTATCGAATTGATATTCGTCCAACAAATTGGTGTTTAGTTCTTTTTCAGCCATAACGACCAACCCCACAACCGCATTAATATCATCACGATTGGTGTCCAAAAGTTTTGAGTAAATTACATTTGCAGCGTCAACTTTGTCCTTGTCATAATTATCGACAAAATTCTTGGGATGGCAAAGACGCTGCAATCTATTGTACATAGATTCGCCGTGCTTGTCATAACCAATCAACTTTGTAGGTTGCTGAACACTAAGATCTTTGCTTACAGTCTCGTTTGGGATAGTTTGCGGTTTGTCATTACCAATTGACAACTCAAAACCTCCCAACAATGTCAATCCAATTTTCATTTCAAACGTGTTTTTTACTTAAACTTATCCAAGCACCACAAAAATAAGCATTTTTCCCAATTCCGCGTATCTGTTTACAGAAAAATTTTAGAATTATACACAGATTACTATAATTCCAACAGAACTATACCGTATCGGTTATATTTAACTATCAAACAACCAACTTTACACCTGTCAAGGTATAAAACATCACATTTAACAACATTTTGCACCAAAAAAGGTATAAAACAACAAAAGATTTTATACTTTTGCAATCATATTAAACAAAAAATACTATGAAAGAATTAACCAAATTGTCGAAATATGTAAAGGCTATGCGAAAACAGCATCACCTTACTCAACGAGACCTCTGCGAAAAAGCGGGCGTGGGTCTCAGGTTCATACGCGAATTGGAACAGGGCAAAAAGACACTGCGAATGGACAAAGTAAACGAGGTGCTGTTGCTTTTTGGCGCGGAACTCGGCGTTGTAGATATTGAACGTAAAAATGACGAAGTAAGAGAAAGGCAAATGTAATGTTTAGGGAAATTGTTGCAGGTCAACTAATTGAAGACGCCGACGGCTATACTTTCGCATACTCCGACGATTATCTTCAAAAGCCTGATGCAGAGCCGATAAGCCTCACTATGCCGTTGACTAACAAACCATTCCATTCTAACATATTGTTTCCGTTCTTCGACGGGCTTATTCCCGAAGGATGGCTGTTGGACATCACGGTCAGGAATTGGAAAATCAATCCAAACGACCGTATGTCGCTTCTATTGACTTGCTGCAAAGACTGCATCGGCGCAGTGGGAATTGTGGAATCTAAATAATCGACAATTATGGGCAAATGTTTGTGTTGTTACCAAGAATTGGGGAACGGACAGGTGGATTACCATCCCGCCTGCGCAAAAAAATTTTTCAAAAACAAAAACATACCGTTTCTCCCATACTCCCAAATGGACATCAACGAATTGGCAAAAGAGACCATCAAGAGCCGAATCGCCGTGACAGGGGTTCAGCCCAAACTGTCCGTTGACCTTCAAAAGGGCGGGAAAGACGAATCAGACAGGCTCACAATCGTCGGGCTGTGGGGACGTTATATCTTAAAACCAAAATCTGACAAATATCCGTGGTTGCCAGAAGACGAAGACCTTACGATGCATTTGGCATCGGCGGCAAAAATCAATGTGGTGCCACACTGTCTTATACGATTCAATGACGGCAACCTCACATACATAACCCGTCGCGTGGACCGCGCTGACGACGGCACAAAACTCCTTATGGAAGATGCCTGTCAATTGGCGCAACGTCCAACCGCCGACAAATACAAATCGTCATACGAAAACATCGCAAAACTCATTGCAAAATATTCATCGACGCCTTTGCTCGACCTGACTAATTATTGGGAAATTGTTGTTTTTTCGTGGCTGACAGGAAACTCCGATATGCACCTGAAAAATTTTTCACTTCTGAGCACATCACGCGGAAAGTACGGACTATCACCGGCTTACGACTTGTTGAACGTACATTTGATTTTCAACGACCCCGAAGAACTCGCCCTGCCGCTCGATGGAAAGAAAAAGAAAATCAATCGTCAAAACTTTGTCCGTGCAATGCTAAATTCGGGTCTAAGCGAAAAGGTTATCGAAAACATTTTCAAGAAGTTCATTAAAATTGTCCCAAAATGGAACGCCCTGATTGACGAAAGTTTTTTGCCCGACGACCTCAAAGAAAGATACAAAGAAATCGTGGCAAAGAATATTGCAAAAATCATCTAACTATCAATAACATATCATCAGATATAAAAAATAATGCATAATCCACAACCAGCATCGCCAATTATGAATTATGCATTATGAATTATGCATTAATTACAGACCCTTAAACATTATCAACTCCACGTAAGCCAAGGCGATGGCGATGACGCCGACGATGATGCCGACTGTTGCCATATCCTTTTGCTTGATGAAGCCCTTGGCGTATGCGAGGGCGTTTGGAGGTGTTGAAATCGGCAACGCCATTGCAAACGACGCACTCAGAGCCAAACCAATCAACAGCGTGGAAATGCCGCCGTAAGGCTCCAACTGTGGCATAATGCCCTTGCCTACCGCCAATAGAATCGGAATCAAAAGTGCGGCAGTTGCAGAATTGGACATAAAGGTACTCATCACGCAGCACAGGATGCCGCTGCCTATTATAATAAGCATCGTGGGCCAAGAGTCAAACGGAATGGCTTCCACGAGGTGTTTTGCAAGGCCGGTCTTGTCCAAGCCAACGCCGAGAGCAAAGCCGCCCGCAACGAGCCACAACACGTCCCAATCAATCTTTTTCAAATCGTCCTTGGTGAAAATGCCCGTAACGGCAAACACAGCAAACGGAATCAAGGCAACCACATTGGCATTGATGCCCGTGAGTTTGTCGGTAACCCAAAGGAGAATTGTGCCGATGAATGTAATCAAAACAATCTTAGAATTGGTGTCCTTCATCGAAAAACCATCCTCGATATGGATGTCGATAGTAGATGCGGAGAACGGGAACATCTTGCGAAGGAGAATCCAAGTAATGAACAATATCACCACCGCCAACGGCACCATATAGAGCATCCATTCGCCAAACGAAATGCCGAGGTTCAAACCTTCGGGGTCGTTCAAATACTTGATGGCGAGAGCGTTGGGGGGAGTGCCGATAGGAGTGCCGATGCCACCAATATTGGAAGCCACGGGAATCGAAAGAGCGAGCGCAATCTTGCCCTTGCCACCCTCGGGCAGCGACGCAAGCACCGGCGAGAGAATCGTCAGCATCATTGCAGCCGTAGCGGTGTTGGACATAAACATCGAGCAAACAGCCGTCACCACGATGAAGCCCAAAAGCACCATTTCAGACTTGTTGCCAAAAGGCGTGAGGATGAGTTTGGCGATGCCAGCGTCGAGTTTGTACTTGCTCGCGATAATCGCCAACACAAAGCCGCCCATAAACAGCATAATCACCGGGTCGGCGAAAGTCGCCATAATGTCCTTGTACGCAATGGCGGTGCCAAATTCCTCAGCCTCGGTCTCAGAATAGTCGAGGAACTTGACCATACTCTTGGAAGTAGTCAAGAGCATAAGCACAATCACGGAGACCGACGTAGTCCATATCGGTATCGGCTCCAAAATCCACATCATAGCCGCAAATACAAATATCGCGACTATCCTTTGCTCCACAATCGTGATGTCCAACGGGAAACTGCCCGACGGAATGAGCGCAATAATCAGCGGCACCAACAGCGCAATCGCCAACTTTATCAACTTTGAATTGTCCATTATTATGTTTTAAATTGTTGAATTAATGCTGTTTACGTGTTATTCTTAATTTCCTGTCAAGAATTTGTAACAAACGTCCAAAATTAGGCATTATAATTACAACTACAAAAAGTTTTTCCAAAAAAATTATTACAAAATAACGGCAGGCGGTTTTTGATTTTTCAACAATTTGTTTTACCTTTGCAAATCATTATGCAACAACAAAAACGAACGCAAAATGAAAAAAACACTATTAATAATCACCGCGCTTTTGATGATGCCATTATTATCTTTGGCGCAAAAAAATGACAAAAACAAAAACGCTCAGCAACAAGCAGTTGCAGAGCAGCAGGTAAAGCAAAACAACAACATTATGATAAACTTAGAGACCACAATGGGCACCATCAAGATAGAACTCTATGGTGATACCCCCGTACACAGCAACAATTTCAAGAAACTCGTGGAAGAAGGCTTCTACGACGGAATCCTGTTCCACAGGGTAATCGACGGCTTTATGATTCAGACCGGTGACCCCGATTCCAAGACCGCCACACCCGGACAGCACCTCGGCGCAGGCGGCCCCGGCTACACACTGCCCGCCGAAATCCTGCCGCAGCACTACCACAAACGCGGCGCAATCGCAGCAGCCCGCACCGGCGACCAAACTAACCCGATGCGTCGCAGCAGCGGCTCGCAGTTTTACATCGTCCACGGCAAGACCACTCCCGCCGAACAACTCAAAGCATACGCTCGTTATGGTTTTGAGTTCTCGGACGAACAACTCGAAGCCTACGCCACAGTAGGCGGAGCACCGACCCTCGACGCTCAATACACCGTATTTGGCGAAGTAGTGGAAGGTATGGACGTAGTTGACAAAATCGCCACAGCCGACCGTGACGCCGCCGACCGCCCAAAAACCGACATCAAGATTATTAAGGCAAGCGTAGTTAAGTAATTGAAGTGATTGAAGTAATTGAAATAACTGAACCTCAATTATTTCAATTACTTCAATCACTTCAATCACCTATACATCAATCACTTCTATTACTTCAAT
>ODAI011136784.1_pt1 | contig 99489 bp, 84 predicted proteins | sample 1539321 | NCBI WGS metagenome assembly ODAI01 (sample SAMN02144231, study PRJEB22623) | gut metagenome | biome: sheep rumen | host: Ovis aries | place: New Zealand | reverse complement strand
TCCCGCAAGGCCCACAACCTGCAGATTCACCACATCTCCGAGAGTCACTGCTTCGAAGTGGGTAGTCATCAGCACGATATAAGGCTTTACCTTGAGGTAGTCCACTATAGCCCGCGTAAGAGCCGTCGCCTCGAGCGGATTTGTGCCGCTGGCGATTTCATCGACAAGAATAAGCGAGCGGTCGCCGCTGTTGTCGAGAATCTCCTTCAGCTCCTCCATCTCCGAGCCGAAGCTGGATAGTCCGCGCTCCACCGACTGACTGTCGCCAATCAGTATCTGCATGTAGTTTGAAAGGCCCACCTTCGCAGACCTGCACGGCACGAAAAAGCCGTACTGCGTAAGTATTGCCACCAGTCCGACAAGCTTGAGCGAAATGGTCTTGCCGCCCATGTTCGCGCCTGTAATGCAGGTGACGCCCTCTTTCAGACTTATGCTGACCGGGCAGTATTCCTTGCCCTTTTCGCGAAGAATGTCCTCCACCTGTATGTGACGTCCGTCCTCAAACTCCACTATGTGCTCCTCTACGATTTCAGGGGCGACACATTTGTGGTCGATCGAGAAATAAGCCTTTGCAATGTGGAAGTCCAGCTTTCCGATTCTGCTGCAGTTTTCCATTATTGGCTCTGCATACTCGGAAATCTTTACGGAAAGACCCTTTCTGACGGATTCTTCCTCCTGTTCTATTTCCATGTTGACATCTTCCATCCCGCGCTGCAGCTCGAAAACTTCAGGCGTCGGCTTCAGTCCGAAGGTTGCGGACATATAGTCCTGTGCGGTCTGCTCGAGCTCGGCGAGCGATGCGCATTTTTCCATCAGCGCTTTGTTTGAAAGCTGAACGGAAATCTCAAACTTCGGGGTGAGGATTATGTCATATTTTTCTTTTAGCTCCTCGCGGAGTTCCTTTTGCTCCTTGCGGATTGCAATCTCAAATTCTCTTTTTTTCTTTCGCAGCCCTGCCAGTTTTTCCGAAAAGCTGTCATAGATATAAAAGGTATTGATTCGGCTTTGCTCCGGATCCAGCAAATTCAAAAGTGCCGTTGTATCATTCAGGAAGAAATCATCCGAAATGTATTCTTTGTTTGCCTCCAGGAACTTCTCCAGCTTTTCTGTCTGGATCATCATGTTCTTTACTTCGTAAAGCTCTACAACCGTCAAGGTTTCTTTTGCGCTTCGCTCTATAATAAAGCTGAAATCCTTCATCAGCATGAACACTTCCAAAAGCTTTTCCACACCTGTGGGTTTCGCCTTTATCAGCTCAATCAGCTTTTCTGTTTTCTCAAGCTCTGCGCGAAGCTCGCCTTCCATGCCCGGAAAAAACGGCTTCATTCCCTGGAGTTCTTTGGTTCCGTATGGCGTCTGCACATTGATAAGACCTGCTACATAATCCAGTCCCGTCTCTTTTCGCGTCTTAACATTTGCCAGTCGCAAATTAGCCATGGCCATACTCCTTTACTATAGTTTCACGTCTATTACCGGAACATCGGGGATAGCTTCCTGCACCGTTTCAAGCAGAGCCTTGTGGTCAAACACATAGCCCTGCGGCGCATACGGATTTACCGTTACGGCAGCTACCTTTATATTGTCCAGCACGAAAGGCTGTAGCCCTCGTTTACAAAGTCTGCCCCAGTTGATGCTGCTGATAAAGATTTTTGTCGGATCCTTTAGCACCAGGGGTACCCTTTTTAATTTCGCCGGGGAAATGTCCGCTATCACGCTGTCCGTGAGCGCTCCCGGCACATAAATAAACTCTGTGTCATCATCGATGGCGCTGTCGATATGTCTGCTTGCGGAGAGACCGGTTTTAAGATTCAGCTCCACAACTTCGCCTTTCTTTACAAGACAAATGCCGGAATCGCAGTCTCGGAGCTGCTGACGCACCTCTTCATTCTCCAAAATCGGCAAACGGTAAAGATTAACTATATGCGCTGTTTCTTCGGCCACTACCTTCATGCTGCGCGAAATGGTCGCTCCGGTGGACAGTATAATCGCATCCGAAGTTTCCGGTGCGGCTATCGACTTTCTGTCGATGGCTCCATCGATTATTACAAGCTCCGCTCCGAGCTCGAACATGTCTTTGCACATCTCTTTGTGCGCCTGCACGGTAAGCGGTCCTGCAATCTGTACATAGCCGCTGTCTGCGACTCTGCAAAGCATCAAGTCACCGAGCGCCGTCGGGTATTTGGTCATCCTCAGGATTTCCAGCCCCGCTTCGGCCAGGTCATAAAGCTCCGTGGGGACGGACACGATTGTGTCCGTCTCCAGGAATACTCTAGGTTTTTCGGTACTTGTTACAAGGTCTGTACTTTCTCCGTCTCTGCCCGTTGAGGTAATCCCCAGCCGAAGCCCCTCGTCCATGGACTCTTCGATGAAGTAGTTCAGTGCGGTGGTTTTTCCGGCGTTTTTGGCCATACCGACAATGGAGACGGTTTTATATTGTTTTGCCAGATCGTATAGAAAGCCCATAAAAATTCCTTAATGCTTTATTTGTTTTCCATTCTCTTCTTGTTTCTCTCATGTCTTGCGAGCTGAGCAGGCTCCATGGAGAGCTTGTCGCCCTGGAGAAGTCCGCAAACGCCTTCATACTTGTAGTTTTCAGGAGTTGTCTTGCAGTTCTCGTAAGAGCACTGGAGTGGTGGAAGATGTGGTTCTGTGTATGTTGTGATAACGCCTTCGTAGTTTCTCAGAACGATTCTGTCAGCATTCTGTGAAATTACATACTGTGGCATTACCGGAGTCTTTCCGCCGCCGCCCGGAGCGTCTACTACGAATGTAGGAACTGCATAACCGGAAGTGTGGCCACGGAGACCTTCGATAATTTCGATACCCTTGGATACCGGTGTTCTGAAGTGCTCGATACCGAGTGATAGGTCGCACTGATAGATGTACTAAGGACGAACTCTGTTCTTTACGAGTAAGTGAACGACGTTTCTCATTACATGTACATCGTCGTTAACGCCTCTGAGCAGTACGGACTGGTTTCCGAGAGGAATACCTGCGTCTGCGAGTCTTGCGCAAGCAGCAGCCGATGTCTCTGTCATTTCCTTTGGATGGTTGAAATGAGTGTTGAGCCAGATTGGGTGATACTTCTTGAGCATGTTAACGAGCTCAGGAGTAATTCTCTGAGGAAGTACAACCGGTGTTCTCGAACCGAGTCTTACGATTTCAACGTGTTCGATCTTGCGAAGCTCGGAGATTACATATTCGAGAGTGTCGTCTTCAACGAGAAGTGCGTCACCGCCGGAAAGAAGGACGTCTCTTACCTGAGGAGTCTTTCTGATGTATGCGAGGCATGCATCGATGTCTTCGCGGCTTCTTGCACCGTCAGTTTCACCTGCAAGTCTACGACGTGTGCAGTGTCTGCAGTACATTGAGCACTTGTCTGTTAACAGGAGGAGTACTCTGTCAGGATATGTGTGAGTAAGTCCCGGTGCCGGGGAGTCTTCATCCTCGTGGAGAGGGTCAAGCATGTCAGCGCATGATCTGTGGGATTCTGCTGCAACAGGAACTGCCTGCATTCTTACAGGGCAGTGTGGATCGTCAGGATCCATCAGAGATGCATAGTAAGGAGTGATTCCAACACGGAAGCCGCCTTCTTTGATCTGCTTTCTCTCTTCGTCAGTGAGGTTTACAACCTGCTCGATCTGCTCTACGGTAGTGAGTCTGTTTTCAACCTGCCAATGCCAGTCATTCCACTGTGCATCGGTTACATTCTTGAAATACGGAATATCTTTCCAATTTCTTGTAGCCATTTAATTTCTCCTTTTCTGAAATGTATTTGCTTCAGATTTTTTGTATGTTTGTTAGTTGTTAAATAGTTTCGTTAATCGTTAGTTGGTTGTTAAATCGTTAGTTGGTTGTATAAATCGTTAGTTGGCTTGTTTGGGCTATGCATACATCTCTTCGAAGAGCTTTCTGAGACCTTCGTTCTCTCTCAGGCACTGAAGAGTAACGTCTGCATGGTTCTTTGTGTAGCCGTTTCCGATGATCATGTTTACGTCCTTGCCTACGCCCTCAGCACCGAGTGCTGCCTTTGTGAAGGAAGTAGCCATTGAGAAGAAGTAAACTGTACCGTCGTCCTTGCAGGAGAGGATTGAACCCATTTCAGTGTTCTCGATGGATACGCAGTTGATAACTACGTCAAAGAGTTCGCCGTTAGTGAGTTCCATAGCCTTGTTGTACATTCCTACTGCATCTGTAGCGTCCATGTGGAAGTATTCGTCAGCGAGATTGAGAGAACGAGCTCTGTCTTCGGACTTCTGTGAGCCTGCTGCGCAAACTACGAGACCGTCAACGCCAACTCTCTTCTTTGCTTCATAGAGGCAGAGAAGACCGGACTTGCCGCCGCCACCGATAACGAGAACCTTCTGGTTCAGCTGGCAGAGCTTTGCAGCCTGTGCAGGAGCACCTGCAACGTCGAGTGCGGAAAGAGCTGTCTTTTCAGGCATATCTGAAGGAATCTTTCCATAGATACCGCTCTGGAAGAGGATAGCCTTACCCTTGATGTCAACCTGGTCGATAGCAGGTCTCATAGCGATGATTTCGTCGATTCTGAGTGGAGTCAGTGAAAGGGATACGAGAGTAGCAATCTTGTCACCAACCTTGAGGTCGCCCTTGTAGTTTTCACCAATCTGCTCTACAGTACCGAGGAGCATTCCGCCGGAACCTGTCCATGGGTTCTTGTGCTTGCCGGCATTTGCAACGATTTCCTTCATCTTTGCGCCGATCTTGTCCATTTCTTCCTGAGTTGTTACTTCTGCAGGCTTCTTGTCAAGAACTCTCTTTACGATTTCTGTGAAGGAAGCGGAGTCTATGTTTAAAGTCTTAACATCGATAAGTACTTCGTTATCATAGATTTCCATTGTGTTGTCAATCTTGTCTGCCGGCTGTGGCAGTACACCCTTTGGGGAAATAACTCTGTGTGTGCCGTAAGGGCATCCTTTTTTCTGCATATTAGTGTCCTCCTAAATATAAAATTAATTTTAATTACTGACATATCGTCACATCTATTATACTTGCAAAAAGCGTGCCAAACTTCAAAAAAAATTAAAAATTTCGAAAGCACTTTATCTTGTGTCCCGACGTGTCCCGACCCGGACGGCACACTAGAAATCCCTGAAAATCCCCGAAAAATTCCTGAAATTTCCCGTCCTTTCGCTCGGACGCCTCGCATGCGAAAGAAATAGTGAACCGTTTGCGGTTCACTATTCTATACCATACTTTTTCTTTTTGCGAATCAGCTGTGACTGGCTGATTCCTATGGCGTTTGCCGCCTTTCGCGTAGACCCGTATTTTTCGAGCGCTTCGGTAATCATCTGTTTTTCGAACTCGTTCACCACATCGCCCAAATGCTGCCCGCTTTGAACCGGCTCCGCCGCCGCAGATTGGGTATTCATTCCGCTGAACAGATCCTGGTTCAGTTCCTTTGTGACATCGTAAGGAAGAATTGTGCGCGCCTTTGCATTTATCAGCAGTCTTTGCACCACATTTTCTATTTCTCTGATATTTCCCGGCCAGTCATGAAGCAAAAGATATTCCATGGCGTCATAGGAAATTTCGCGGGTTATTCCGAACTTTTGCCCGTATTTATCTATAAAATGGAGCACGAGCGCCGGAATATCCTCCGGTCTTTCGGCCAGATTCGGTATTCTGATAGGAAAAACGCAAAGTCTGTAATAAAGGTCCTCTCTAAAGGTTCCCTCTTCAACCATGCTCTCTATGTCTCTGTTCGTCGCGCATATTACACGGACATTTACTCTGTTTGGCTTGCTGGAACCTACCTTGTAGAAAACACCCTCCTGAATTACACGCAGGAGCTTTACCTGAATCTCCAGCGGCAGCTCGCCTATCTCGTCGAGAAAAATGGTTCCGTTGTCCGCCTGCTCGAAATATCCCTTTTTACCGCTCGAGCTGGCGCCTGTGAACGCTCCCTTTTCATATCCGAAAAGCTCGGATTCTATCAGCGTCGGAGAGATTGCGGCGCAGTTAACCTTTACAAACTCCTGCATCTTTCTGGCGCTGTTTTTCTGAATGATGTTTGCGACCTTTTCTTTACCTACACCGGTTTCTCCGGTGATAAATACCGTGCAGTCGTATTTCGAAACAGCCGTAACCTTTTCGAGAACCTCCCTCATGGCTCTGGATTCACATATGAAATCGTCCGTCAGCGTCGTGATGTTCGCCATGGAGTCGAGAAGTCTGGCTTCCTTTGCCATAGCGTAGTTCTGTATGCGCCTGAGGCCTTTGAGGCGCGCAAACTTTGCCTTTTCAAAGAGCGGCGCGAGGTCCCTTGCAAGCTCTATGTCGAAATCCTCATAGCCCTTTATGTAGCCTACTGCCGACAAAATCTCCAGCTGCTTTGCGCCTGCCTCTGTGATATAGAGCGAAATATTAAAGTTATTGATGAGATTTGCGAATATTACGGTGCCGCCCTCGCGGGTTGCAAGAATGTTCACGGTTTCTGCGCCCGGGATGTCCGCACAGTTGATGGAAAGGTCAAACGGCGGCTCGTCCTCCATGCTGCGCATGCACTCAATCGGCCGCAGAATATCTACATACCGAACTTCGTCAAACACCGCATCGAGAGCCGACGAAGCCTCCGGATTTTCGCCGTGAACCATCAGTCGTTCATCCAAAAGGCAGATTATTTTTGCATCCTTCCCCGCCTTTTTCTTTGCCGCCCAGCCGTAGATCATGTTTATCATGATATTGTTTCCGACTACGAGCACCCTCTTCTTTCCGGCCGCCTTTTCCGAAACGGTCAGCAGAGTTCCCGACTCATCCATTATGAGAAGCAGCAGATTTATAGGCACTCCGGCAGGCACACGGAGCGTTGGCACACGGTTAAAGAGTATCGCATAGCCCTCCACATCAAGCTGGGAATATGCCAAATCTATTTTATTTATTTTCGAAATAAAAAGGGGCAGGCTGGCGAGTGACACATTGCAGATAACGGCATCGCCCGGCTTCAGTCCCTTTGGATTTTCGTAAGCACTGCCGATTTCCTCAACGATTCCGTAGGCTATGCCCGCCGTATCTGTCGTAGGATTGTGCAGCTTTCCGCGTCTTTTTACGATATCGGTTACCTTTTCTTTTATCTTTTCGATATCGTCGCCGCTTTCGAGCTGAAGCTGGCGGAAGTTCGTGGCCTCCATATGGATTTTCCGTACTGCGATACGCATTTCACTCGGGTGGATTTCCCGCGAATTGTCCAAGCTCCATGCAGAAGTCGGCAGCATTGACTTCGGCCCCTGCACGCGACTCATACCAAATTGTTCAAAAAAACGATCTTCCATAAATTTTTAACAACCTCCCGAAGGGATTGAACCGAATTCGGAGCGTTTTTGCATCGCGCCGAACCAAAATCGGTTCAATTCTTTCCATTTTCAATAATAAATCATTGGCACGGAATTTGCAACTATGTATTACAGGTTTAGAAATACTTTTTTACATATTTAACAAACTAACAAACAAATTAACAAAAAGGAGAACTCAAGATGGAAAAGATTACTTCAACTATCAGATTAAGAATGTCAGCTAAGGATGCTCACTACGGTGGCGAGCTCGTAGACGGTGCACATATGGTTCACCTCTTCGGAGACGTTGCTACAGAACTCCTCATCAAGCTCGACGGAGACGAAGGTCTCTTCTGCGCATACGATAACGTAGAATTCCTCGCTCCTACTTATGCAGGCGACTATATCGAAGCTTACGGCGAAATCGACAAGATCGGCAACACTTCCCGCCACATGAAGTTCGAAGCTCGCAAGGTTGTAGTTTCCCGCAAGGACATCAGCGACTCCGCTGCAGACTTCCTCGAAGAGCCTATCGTTGTATGCAGAGCAACAGGTACTTGCGTAACTCCAAAGGAATGCAAGAGAAAGTAATTTGACATAAAAGATATACGAACCAAAAAAGAACCGGCAGACATTGTCTGTCGGTTCATTATTTTTTGTTTTTATAACTGCTTTTTACAGTCCCTTCAGGTAAGCCACCTCTTCAGGTGTAAGCTTTCTGTAATGCCCCTCCATCAGTCTGCCCAGGTACAGCTCGCCTTCCGCCACTCTCTGCAGCGCAAGCACTCGATTTCCCACCGCCTTGAACATGCGGCGCACCTGACGATACTTCCCCTCGCAGATCTGAATCTCCACTATGCAGTGGGATTTTGCCTGTCTGACGATTTTCACCTTTGCGGGGCTGGTAATAAAACCACCGATATCGATGCCCTTGCGAAGCTTCGCCACCCTCTCGGCTGAGAGAACGCCCGAAATTTCTGCGCGGTAGGTCTTGTAAATCTGATGCTTCGGGTGCATCAGCTTGTTCGCGAGATCGCCGTCGTTTGTCATCAGCAGCAGCCCGCTGGTGCCGACGTCAAGCCTGCCCACCGGGAAGACGCGCTCGCTCACATCGGTCAGAAGGTCGGTCACGATTGGTCGGTCCTTTTCATCGGACAGCGTCGTCACGTAGCCTGTCGGCTTGTTCAGCATATAGTAGACAAGCCTCTGCTCCGCATGAATCCGGTTGCCGTTCACTTCCACGATGTCGTCGGGCTGCACGTCTGTGCCCAGCTCCGTTACGACCAAGCCGTTGATCTTTACGTTTCCGTTTTCAATTAATTCGTCAGCCTTGCGCCTAGAGGTCAGGCCCGACTGGGCAATGTATTTATTGAGTCTCATTAGTCGTTTCCAAAAGTGTTAATTTAGTAAAGCTTGTCCAGCGTCAGGACTTCAAAGCCTTCGGTCTTGCCCTTTAGCTTGATGCTGCCGCCCAGCGAAGTCGTTTCGGCGCGGTCGCCGAGAATGTCCGCTACTGCGCGGCTGATGTAGATTGTCGATGACGGAGCGTTTGACTCAAGTCTCGACGAAGTGTTTACAGTGTCGCCGATTGCGGTAAAGTCCATACGCTGCTTGGCGCCGATGTTGCCTACTACGGCCGGCCCGCAGTGTACGCCTATGCCGAAGCCTACGCGCTTGCCGAACTTGCGCTCGAGCTCTGCCGTCAGAGGAATGGAGCCTTCGACCATGTCCATCGCAGCGCGGCATGCCTTGTATACATAGTCATCCTGAGCCAGAGGCGCATTCCAGAATGCCATCGTGCAGTCGCCGACGAACTTGTCAAGCGTGCCTTCGTTTTGCATTACGCAGTCGGTGGTCAGCTGCAGATAGTCATTTAATATCGCTACAACCTGTTCAGGTGCCATAGATTCTGACATTGTGGTAAATCCGCGTATATCCACGAAAAGTACTGCAATATCTACGTTCTTGCCGCCGAGGCCAAGTGCGGATTCGTCTTCCTTTAACAGCTCCGTAACTACTCCGGGCGCAACGTAACGCGAGAACACCTGGGTTACGCGGCGCTTTTCAATAGCTGCCGTTATGTAGTGGAGCGCGATTGCGACGATTGCGAGAACCGTTACGATAATCGGGATGTAGAACGGGTGCATCAGGTAGCCCCTGCCCGACATCACTTTGCATAAAATGACCCAGCCCGGTGCGAAAACAATCCAGCCGATGATGGTAAACTTTAGTCCTGTCAGTGCAAATGCCACTGCGCAGACAGCTGCGATGACCAGCACCAGTGCCTTTGTGGCTTTGTCCGTCATTTCGGTCGGCCACTCGTCGTTTATGTAAGCCTGAACAATATTTGCCTGAATCTCCACGCCGAACATATTCTCGTCGTGGGTGATTGCGGTCTGGTAGTTATCCTGAAGTGTAGCGTCGTACGGTCCGATGATTACGATGCGGTCCTCGAAATAATCTCCCGGTACATCACCTGTGATGATGTCAAGTGCGGAAATGCTCTCGGAGAAATCACCCGGCTTTCCGCTGTATTTGATATACGGCGCATCGCCTCTGCGCGTCGGCTGCGGAGCCGGTTCTATGCCGAGGCTTTCACAGTACTGCTCGTAGATTTCGCGCGCAAATATCTGGTAAACGGCTTCGTCGGGCTGGCCTTCGTTTACCTTCACATACTGACGCATGTGGCGAATGGTGCCGTCGGTGTCGTAAAATGCGTTGATGTGGCCGACGCGGGTTACTTCCTTGAGCTCAGGGAACGGCTCATCCCAGCCGAGCACAGCGTCGTCGTCCATGTAAAAGCCTTCATCTCCCGATACCAGCTGGCTGCCAAAGATGGCATCGCCCGCAAGAACTACATTTCCGCCGTCAGCGCAAGCCTTAAGGAGCCTGTCGTCAGCATAATCATTTCCCGAATAGCCGGCAAAAACCACGTCCAGCGCGATTGCCGCAGGTCTGGCTTCGGGGTCCGCATTAAGCGCTTCAATTATGTCCGCATAGACATCGCGTGACCATGGCAGGTTGCCAAGCTCGTTCAGCGCCGCAGAGTCGATGTTCACCAGAACGACTTCTCCGTCCGTTGCCATACTCTCCTGATAGAGGCTGTCGCTGATGCTGGCGTCGGTTTTGTAGAACAGACCCAGATTATAGCAAATCGCCAGTATCAGAAATATGAAAAGCAGAATTATGATATTTCTGATTTTCGCAGTTATTTTTTTATCCTTTTTCGTTTTTTCTTCCATTCTTATTTCCTATCTCTATATTTCCTACTTACATATACATTTTGTGCGACCTGTCCCCAAAGTTGCCAAAAGGCGAATTTGGTGCCTGTCCCCAGATTCGCCTAGCAGATCAGGCGGTCTTTTCTTTCCTCTTCGGTGAGCTCCTGCTCGCCGGCGCCGCTCTTTTTGAAGAGCTCGAGGATCATAGGGTCGATCTTTCCCTCTTTGTTTGCCATCTCATCGAGAATTGCGAAAGCCTTTTCAATAGGCATTGCCGGCTTGTACGGTCTGTCGCGTGCAGTGAGCGCATCAAACACATCGAGGATGGTCAGCAGACGCACATTCCAGTCGAGGTCGTCGCCCGTCTTGTGATTCGGATATCCCGAGCCGTTCAGCAACTCATGATGGTCGCTTGCCCACTGACGGATATTGAGGTCCGCATCTGTAAACTCCATCTCTCCGAGCAGCTTTGCGGTCATGACTACGTGGTTTTCCATAATCTGACGCTCTTCGTCGGAAAGTGTGCCCTTTCGAATCGAAAGGAGATGCACCTCTTCCTCGGTAAGCCATGGCTGCGGATCCGGGTTGTCCTCGTCATCCTCATCCCAATAGGTGTTTGCCGCATAATCCTTGATTATCTGCAGCATGTCATCCTTCAAAAAACCTGCCTTGTTGATGGTGTCTATAATCTGATGGCCTGCATCGAGCATAGCCTTGCGGCTTTTGTACTCTTCGGCACTGAGTCTTTTCTTGAGGTAGTCGACTTCGTCGAGCTTTGCGATAAAGCGGAATCTGTTGTGGATTTCCTTTTCACGCCCGTTTAATCTGGTCTCTTTGTTCATTACATCAAGCGGAGTGACGAGCTTGCCGACATCGTGAAGCTGCACTGCCATGATAAAGCGACGCTCATCTTCAGGCGTAAATGTCCAGCCCTCACCTGTCTCGTTCATCCACTTGATGAATTTGCGCGCATATTTTGCCATGTTGCGCGAGTGGTTGGCATTGTATGGTGTCAGTTGGTCGATTGCGGTTGACATTACGGAAACCATACTGTCCATCGTGCGCTCGAGCTGACGCGCATAGTTGTGGTTTGTCAGGCAGATGGCAGTCTGGCTTGCCAGTGAAAGCACTACATTGATGTGCCACTGCGCAAACGGTCCGATAAAGCCTGTCTGCTGAATTGCATTGATAAACTGGAGGACACCGATAATCTTGCCCTTGTCGTCCTCCATCGGAATTACGAGCATTGACTGTGTACGATAGCCCGTCATCTGGTCGTACTTTTTAGGCCCGGAAAAGTCGAAGCCATCCTTTGAGGTGTATACATCGTCTATTTTGAATACACGACGCTCCAGTGCGCAGCGCGCGCAGACGTTTTCTCTTTTCAGCGGCACATTCGGCAGCTCAATCGGGCCGTTGTCCCCGCCTTTTTTAACATTCTGCGAGCGTGTGATCATAACGCGGAACTTCAGACTGTCATTTTCGATAGTGTAGAGCGTTCCACCGTCACATGCGATTATATCCATTGCAGCCTCCAGAATTGTCTGGTACAGCTGTCCTTCGTCCTTTATATTTGATAATGCTATTCCAACTCCGAGAAGCCTGCTCAGTATGACGTCATTCATAGTTCTAAAATTTCCCCTTCCCTGCCCATTCCGGCATTTGGATACTTACTCTTTACATACTCTTCCGCTTCTCGCAGCATCTCGTCGCTGTGCGTTGGCGAGTGGTGGATAATGCGCAGTCTCTGTACTCCAACTTTGTTTGCGAGCTCGGCGGTCATTTCCCAAGGAGAATGGCCAAAGCCCCTCTGTGACGAATATTCATCCATAGTGTACATTCCATCCATCAGCAGAAGGCTGGTGTCTCTCGCAAACGACTTTAACTTTTCATCTATCTCTTCGCTCTGGCCCACTTCATAATCTCCGACATGAACCAGCGTCGTGCCGTTTTTGAATGTAAGCCTGAATATATCTATATCGTCCGGATGTGAGCCCGGCATCGACGAAATCAGCACATCTCCGACCATAAAATCACCCTCCGGCAAATCGAGGAAGTGTACCGACTTCGCAAAAAAGTCCGGAGTTATCGGCCAGATCGGCGGCTTCATCATATCCCGCAGATACGGTTCAAACGAGCCACCGCAGTGCTTTCCGCAATATATATCTATTTCCAGCCGGCCGTTAAACATCTCGGGCAGCATCAAAAGCCCCTGAATGTGGTCCAGATGAATATGCGAAAGCAGCACCGTTACTTTTTTGATACTGCCCGGCATATTCTTTCGGAGATTGAGAAGCCCCGTTCCGGCATCTATTACTATTGCATGTTCCGGCTCCGGCTCGCCGTTTTCAGGCTCCGCATATACAACCATACAGGATGTGGCGCAGCCAAACTCTCTGAACTCGTCCCCCGAGACCGGTATTGAGCCCCGCAGTCCAAGCAGACAAATCTTGTTCTTCATTTTCTACTCTTCTTTCTCTTCTTTCACACTTTCATCATTTCCCTTATTTTCCTTTAAATTTACATTCATCTTTGAGGAATAAGGGTTTACATTCTTCTTTGGCGGAGCGTTGTCTGCCACCGCATCTCCGAAGGAAAGCCTGCCGCCATTTTTTCTTTTCGTCCTTACCAGAAATACAATCAGCAGGATTGTGCCGATTATAATCAAAACCAGTCCGATAATCACAATCTTTATCATCGTCATGACGGATTTAACTACGAACATACCCAGGTCTGCGATATCCTTTCTCGATATCGAAATACCAGTGCTGCTCTCACCGCCGCTGCCCTGATGATTTTCATTGAGCGCAGTTCTGTCCGTACTTTCAACGACCGTAATTCCGTAGGCTGCTTCATAATGGTCAATGATTCTGTCAAAGGTTTCCCTGACCGCTGCATCGTAATTACCCTCCGCAAAGCCCGGTTCGAGGCTCTCGGTAAGTATCAGCTTGATTTCACCTGACGGGAACGAGGATTTGATTCCCTCTCCCTGCAGCATGTAGTAATCGTTATCGTCGACCGCAAGCAGCAGCAGAACGCCGTTATTCTTTGCACGGTCGCCTATACCCCAGCCAGAGAAAATCTCCTTGGCAAAATCAGTGATAGGTGTGGCGCCCGTTGTGCCCACGCAAACGATGACAGCCTGCGCACCGCATCCGTCATAAAGCGAAATATTCTTTGCCACTATATAATTTTCGGTTTCCTGCGAAAGAACACCTGCCGTATCGTACACATAAAATGCCTCCGTCGGCTCAGGCACATTCACATCGTCCCCTCCGAAAAGGGAGCCCGGCCCGCCGAACACTCCTGTCATCGATATGATTATTCCGACGATAAGCAGTGCCACAATAGGGCCTAAACCTCTCTGCTCCATTTTTACTGTCTCCTTAGAATATTACTGCCGGCTGTGCCTTTGGCATGATGAGTCTCGGCAGAATGCCTCTGATCGCCTTGTTGTACTTTTCGGCCGCCTCCGCATAAACGACATTCTGGCCAAGCCTGTAAAGCGCCGTCTCCATCTGCGTCATGTACATTATCGCCGCATCTCTGTCGTACTCCGGAACATCGGATGCAGTAAGCATCGCCGCATAGACTATCTCTGCCTGCGCCTTTACTGTCTCCAGAGGCTCCTGCACTGCAGTCACACTGCCGCCCTTTGTCTTCAGAGTCTCCAGGCCGTTTTTAAGCTCTTCCGTCGCATATCCGTAGGTCTCCGCTATATTGTACAGCTCGAGTCCGTTTGTCGTGTAAACGGCAACGTCCTGAATCGGCTTGCCGTAAGCCTGCGATCCGTTTTTGTAGATGTTGTCCATATCGTTTTCGATTGAATGTATGGATCTGTTGCAGCCCAAAACAATCGAGAGTATGATGACAATCACCAGCACAACCTTTGCTGCTTTGCGATTATACTTCAGTTCTTTCATCTTTCACCTCGCCTGCAAGCTGCGGCTTTATCACTTCGATGAGCTTGTTCTTAAGCTCGCCTTCGATTCTGCCCAGCTCCTGTTGTGCCTCGAGTCTCTTTTGGTGACCTTCGGCCTGAATGTTTCTGACTTCGTCGAGTGTTGCAATGAGTTCCTTGTTTGTATGTGTCAGTGTTTCTATATCTATTATGCCTCTCTCGCTTTCCTGAGCGATTGCCACTGTTGACTGATGCAGCTTTTCGGCATTACGCTTTAAAAGCTCGTTTGTCACATCAGTAACGGCTCTCTCTGCGCGGAGAGCTTCCTCGGAATGAGCCAGCCCCAGCGCAATAATCATCTGGCTCTTCCACAGCGGAATGGTATTTACGATGGTGGACTGAATCTTTTCGCTCATCATGTTGTCGTTGTTCTGTACCATTCTGATCTGCGGTGCCATCTGAACCGAAACCATGCGTGTCAGCTCGAGGTCGTGAATCTTCTTTTCAAAGCGTTCGAGCTGAGCGGCAAAATCGTTTGCCCTCTGTGCATCCTCTGCTGCGCCGGTTTCTTCGGCCTTGCGCTGAAGCTCGACAAGTGTGGTGCTCTGAGCTTCCTCGAGCTTCTTTTTGCCGGCTGCTATATATAATGAAATCTCCTTGAAGTATTCGTGGTTGGTCTCGTAGAGCTCGTCGAGAATCGCAATGTCTTTAAGGAGTGTTACCTGGTGATCGTCAAGCGTCTCAATGATGCTGTTTACGCTCTTTTCGGCCTTTTCATATTTTGCCTTTAATACGGCTACATTTTTCTGTGCTTTTTTGAAAAGTGCCTTGAGGCCCTTGCCGCCTTCGATTTCCTCGTTAAATACTTCGAGCTCGCCTACCAGCTTTGCCACCATGTTTCCAACCTCGCCCAGGTCGTTTGTCTTTACCGAGCCAAGTGCGGAATCCGCAAAATCAGCGACCTTTTTCTGAGCATTCGCACCGTACTGAATAATCGCCGTGCTGTCTGTGATGTCGATGCCGCTTGCCATCTTGTCTATCTCTGCCAGCTGGGTATCCGAAAAGCTTGTCTTGTCGAGGACAGCGAGCTGGTTGATTGCCTGCTCTTCATCCTTTGTCATTTCCAGAACCGATGTTACCTTTTCCATTGTCATTACTTCTGCCATTTGTTGTCCTCCCAAAATTCTTTGTCTATTGTCGGTACCGCTGCAGGTGCTTCATTTGCCCGTGCAGCCTGTGCTGTCTGCTGCGGCATCTCGTCCTCGTCCAAAAGCGCATCCTTGCGGAGCATGGTCTCGAGAACCTTTATGTCTGTTGTGACATCGAGCTTGTCGTCTGCAAAAAGCGCATCAAGCTGGTGCTTAAATGCTGTGTCTATTGTCTCAAAGGCCGCCTCTATGCTATCGGTTAGCGCTTTGATATTGACCGTTTCCGTGTTCTGTGCAATCGCCTCGGCATACTTTGCCATCAGCTTGCTCGCAATCGGCAGGTAGTAGTTCATAAACCTGCGGACCTGCGGAATTTCCTGCGGTCTGTCAACGAGAGCTTCGCGTATCTTTTCGACGGTGCTCTCGATTTCGCCGACAGTCTTTTCCGCCTTCATGGCGTCATTGCGGATTTCGTCGTTTGCGACCTTCCCCGCCCGCCTTGCAATCTTTGCGTGCTCTGCAGATATTACTTCGAGCTGAGTGTTTATTTCATTAACTATAGCATCGAGGTCGGCATTGCCGCTGTGGAATTTTACCTGCTCGCGCACTACCTTTTTCGGAGTAAGCACTCCCGCCAGCGCGCCGATTGCCACTGACGCTACCGCTGTTATTAAAACAAAGATGAGTTTATGCATAGGCAGAAAAATTGCCGCGAGAATCCAGACGATGCACGCTACCCAGAACGCCATCGCGGATTTATGCTTTGTTTCAACATATTCCTTTGTGCCTTCGCGTATTATGGTTTGTTTTTCTTTCTTTGCCATCTTTTTACCTTTTCCTTTTTGTAAGTATAATCACATACCTATACATAATATATTATATAAATTTTTCCGAGTATTTTCAACCTTTACAGCATAGTAAAAACGGCGGTTTTAAACCGCCGTTTTCATATTTCTTTTATGCTTTCCTTTTGAGTGTCATGTTTTTTGCTGTACCTACTGAACAAAGCCGTTCTGCACCAGATAATTACTGATTGTATTATAGGTTTCCAGAACTTTTGTCGCATAGGTTGTGGAATATGAACCCCTGTTTACCTTTGAGGAACCCTGGTTGTAAGCCGAAAGGCCGAGTGTCCAGTTACCGTCATAGGCATTAATACGCTCGCTCACATACTGTGCGCCGAACATAATATTTTTGTAAGGGTCGTAAAGATCTTCAAGTGAAAGTCCCCACCTTGCTCCGGTGGAAGGCAAAATCTGCATCATGCCGGCAGCCTTTTTTGGTGAATAGTTGCCGCAGTTGTAGCCGAAATGGCTCTCTCTTCTGGCTATGGACATGAGTAGCTGTTCGTCTATTCCGTAAAGATAGGCCGCCCTCTTGAAGAAGAAAACGTAATTCTGTGCCAGCGATGCAGGAACCGTTGCATTGGCCTGCATGATGTAATTCACATAACCGCGATTTCTTAATAACTCTGCCGAGTCTACATAGCCGGATGCAGGAACGCCTGGATCCGTACTGATACATACTCCGTAGTATGGGTCAAAGTAGATGTCCCAATTAAATTGTTCGCCACCCGTAAACGCACGTAGCGGTAAATAAAGATACCCGCCTGCATAAAGCACCGGTGTGTTTTCTGCCAGCTGGATCCGGCTTTCAGTGGCTTCGTCGACATTTGTCATCTCGCCTTCGCTTTTTTCGATAGCTGCAGCTGTTACGGCTGCGTCGCTGGTTACAGCGCTACCGCTTGCTTTTCCGTATGCGAGAATGGTCATGTCTTCAACGACAGTGCAGAGCAGGTCTACATTATCGTTTTTCATCCAGTTTGAACTGATATTTTTCTTTGTCGAATCAGTTTTCAGTAGTTTTAATGTGTGGCTTTCCCAGTCCACTGCAGCATCGAATCCGCAGATTTCGCCGATGCCGTCCGTCAGTGGAATATACAGGGTGCTACCGTAAAGGATAAAGGGATATTGAAGATTGTAATTAATAATCTCTTCGCCGTTTACGACAACATGTTTAACAAAAAAATCACCTTGAACGTTTTCGTCAGCATAAATAGAAATTGATGAGAAAAGCACCATGAGCAAGGTAAGCCACACAAGAATAAGCTTCTTTGCCATATTCTGTTCTCCTCTCTTTCTTGCCTTTTCGGATAAATGTGCGCTTTATCCCAAAGACTTGTGAATTATATCATAGGGCAAAGTGGTTGTCAAATTCTTTTCCAGATTTTGGATGCAGGTTTTCCGGGGCAGCAAGCTGTTCTTTTATGGTTACCACCTCTTACTTTAAATACGAGTTGTAAAGCTATCACTTTCCTCTTTCATAAACTTCGTAGGTATGTTAAAATAAATTGTTGCAAAATCGTAGGAGGATAATATGTCAGAAGGTAGCGAAAAAAGCAATATATTTACGCGCAATGCGCGGCTTATCGCACTCTTTGCGATTGCGATGGGCAGTACCAGCGGAATCCTGGGCAAAGCAATCACTGCGAGCAGCATAGCGATAGTTTTTTACAGGCTGACCTTTGCTCTGCCGTTTTTCGCGATTCCGGTGCTTCTAAAAAGGCGCGAAGAGCTCAAGGCTCTCACCCTGCGGGATTTGGCAGGGTGCGGCGTCGGCGGGCTTTTTTTGTTCGGGCACTTCTTTTCATGGTTCAATGCCGTAAAGATGACAAACATTGCAACCGCAATCGTGCTGCAGTCTTTACATCCTTTTGCGGTGCTGCTGGTGACAGTGCTTCTGTTCAAACGCAAGGTAAAGGGCAAAGCGATTCTCGGAATCTGTGTTGCACTCGTTGGCTGTGCCATTATGGCAGGGCTTGACCTTTCTGCCGGCGGCAAAATTTCCGGCGATATCTTTGCGATTTTAGCGGGAACATTTTACGGGCTGTACCTTTGTGTCGGTACGGTAAAAAGGAAAACCATCTCTTCTCCCGTTTACATTTTTCTGGTGTTCGGAATCTGCTGGATTTGCTGCTGGATAGGCATGTTCGCGACAGGCACACCGTTTGTGGGCTACCCTGCAACCGACTATCTGTGGCTGATAGCGATGACACTGCTTTGCCAAATCGGTGCGCACGCACTGTTCAACTGGGTGCTTGGCTATGTGACACCGCTCTTCCTCTCGGCATGGGGAAATGCAGAGGTTGTCATGGCAATGATACTGGCACTTATTTTCCTGGGTGAAATCCCGACTATGATGCAGTGCATCGGCGCGGTAGTCACTATCGCAGGACTTTTGATATACAATTTCAACGAAAACTAGCTTATAGCATTTATCATTTGGAGGCGCACTTTGAGCTACAAAGTAAAGCTTGACGTATTCGAGGGACCGTTTGACCTGCTCGTTTACCTGATCGAGAACGCACAAATGAATATTTACGATATCGAGATTGCCCGGATTACCGAGCAGTATCTTGACTACCTCGACCGCATGAAAAAGCTCGACGTTGCCATCGCAACCGAGTTCATGGTGCTGGCCTCGGAGCTGATTGAGATCAAGTCAAAGCTCCTGATTCCGCGCGTTTCGCTGGAGGCAGGCGAAGCACCCGAAGAAGACCCGCGCAGCGAACTGGTGGAACGCATTCTCGAGTACAAGCGCTTCAAGCAGGCGGCAGAGCTTCTCTCCGAAGCCGAGGAACGCTGCTCGCACATCTACGAAAAGCCGCAGGAGGACATCAGCGAGTATCTCAACCAGCCTGACGAGTATCTCCACATGGATCTCGAGCACTTCGTCGGCGCATTCAATATGTTCCTCCACAAAAAGCACAAGATTGCCGAAGTCAAGAAACGCTACCAGCGCATAGAGCGCGAAAAGATCAGCATAGAGCAGCGCATCGCCCACATTTGGACATTCTTCACCGGGCTGGTTGCGCGAAAGAAGGTTACCTTCAGCGAGCTGATTGCTGACAAGCCGGACCGCTCGGGAAAGGTCATCACCTTCGCTTCGCTTCTCGAGATGGCAAAGTCAAAATATGTCACATTTGAGCAGCCGGAGCTTTTTGGAGAAATTACGGTAGTAAAGCAGGACCCTTCCGATGCGGAGGGCGGGAATGTCGGAAACGAGGCAGAGGTCAGAGACGGAATGCTTGTTGTTGAAAGAGAGGCAGGAATATGAGCAGCGCAAGAGCTATAAAATCTGCATTTGAGTCCATGCTCTTTACCTGGGGAGAACCCCTGGATGTAAAGCTGGCTGCAGAGGTAATGAATATAAATTGGAAGGAAGCCTATGCATATTTCAAAGAGCTTCAGGAGGAATATGTGCAGGAAAACCGCGGCATTCAGATTCGCGAGATAAACAAGAGCTTTCAGTTCGTGACAAATGCCGAAAACTCGGATTATATCCAGCGCCTTTGCACCCCGGTAAAGCACAAGAGGCTTTCGCAGTCGGCGCTTGAGGTGCTGGCAATCATAGCCTACAAGCAGCCGGTCACAAAGGGCGAAATCGAGTCCATCCGCGGCATCAAATGCGACCGCGTAATCGAGGGCCTCGAAAAGAAAGAGCGGATAAAGGAAGCCGGCCGAAGCAATGCTATCGGCAGGCCGATTCTCTACGGTACGACCGATGAGTTTTTGAAGGCATTTGGCTTCAGGACATTAAAGGATCTGCCTGAAATCGACGATATAGAAAATGCAATCACAGCCACAGAAACGGAAGTTGATGAAGTTGCTGCGGCACAAATTTCCCTCTTCGGCAATGAAAATGTTCCGGACAATCAGGGATAGAAAAAATATAGCGGCCGCAAAGCGTTGAAAATACGGCACTTTGACGATGTATCAAAAACCTCAAAAAATTTTTGAGGTTTTTTTATTTTTTTGTGAAGGCTGTTGCAGTTGTGTTGCAACCCAAATGTTATATTAAAATCACAAAATAACAAAAGAACAAAAAACCTCGCACAGCAAGTTTCGCGAGGCTCAGCATACAAAGACCCTAAAGGGCAGGAGGTGAATTATGACAAAGAAGTATTTCAAAGCGAACATCGCAATAGCTTTTATGGCAATCGTATTTTACGCAGCTGAGATTTTTATCTTCTATTAAAATGAAAAATACAATTGTTTCTCCTAAGTGTATATAAAATATTGATATGTAAATGCGACTTTAAAAATGGAAAAATTGCGTTACATCAAGAGAAAAAGACCGGTCCAGCCAAGCCGGTCTTTTCTTTTGTCTAAAGAGGCAATTTGTTACCCAAAATGAAGTTGCCTCCAAATGCGATTTTTGCATTTGGAGGCAACCGGATTAAATTTTTATGTGAGTTTGTGTGTTTGTGTGTTTATATGCAAGCATTTTGGTGTTTCCGACTAGAACCACTTGTCGGCCTCGTCGCCTACTACGTAGCAGCCGGCGTAGCCCTGACTTTCTAGCTTTCCGAAGAGCTTGCCGAGCTTGTTCGGCTTTGATACGAGCGTTACGTCGTATTCGCCACGCTTGCTGTCAGCATAGCGAATAGCCTCTGCGGTCTGGTTTTCCTCGTAGATTACGGCAAAACGCTTTGGCTTTCCCGGAATCTCAAATCCGTTATCCATCAGGATTGCACAAATTCTCTCGAATCCGATTGAGAATCCGCATGCCGGGATATCCTCGCCGATAAACTTGCCGACCAGGTTGTCATAGCGGCCGCCACCGGCAATAGATGAACCGAAGTCGAGGCTTTCAACCTCGAAGATTGTACCTGTATAGTAGCCCTGACCGCGCACGAGAGACATATCGAATACTGTTTCGTATTTGCCCTCTGCGAGGTCGTTACAGGTATCTATGATGTACTGCAGATTCTCTGCATAGGTCTTGTCTTCGCAGAACTCGCGAGCCTTTTCAAGCGTAATCTCGCCGCCCTCAATCAGGCCGCGGAACTTTGTGAGAGTAGCCTCATCAAAGCCCTTTTCGCTCAGCTCACCGATAACGCCGTCGACACCGATTTTGTCAAGCTTGTCAAATGAAATGCAGACGCTCATCAGCTCGTCCTTTGGGAAACCAGCCGAAAGCAGCATTGCGTTCAGCACGCGACGGTCGTTTATCTTCATCTTGAAATTCTTGATGCCGATGTTCATCAGTGCCTTGCCCATAACGTTGATGCACTCGATTTCGATGCTCGGGTTGTCGCTGCCGATAACGTCGATATCGCACTGCACGAACTGGCGAAGTCTGCCCTTTTGCGGCTGCTCGGCGCGGAAAACATCGCCCATCTGGATTACCTTGAAAGGCTTTGCCAGCTTGTCGCGATTTGCGGAGTAGAATCTGCAAAGCGGAAGTGTCAGGTCGTACCTGAGTCCGATGTCTGCGAGGTCGTCAAACTGTCCGGCCTCGAGAGCCTTTGCCAGCTTGTCGCCGCGCTTCATTACCTTGAAGATGAGCTTTAAGTTCTCGCCGCCGTCGGAATTATCGAGGTTTTCGATGTCTTCGATTATAGGCGTTGCGATACGCTCGTAGCCGTTATTCTGATAAGTGCGGAGGATTACGCTCTGTAAATAGTCGCGGAGCTGCTGCACCTCCGGCAGGTAATCGTTTGTTCCCTTTAAGCTGTTTATTCTCATTTTAAATTATCTCCTTTCAATTTGCGGGCCAAAGCTGCAGGACACATGCGAGCCAAAGCCGCGGACGCTATATGTAAATCTCGCCCTCTGCGAGTATGACAGCATCGCCGCCCACCAATATTCTCTTTCCTTCAATATGTGTTCTGATCGTGCTCGGTCTGTCCATCTTTTCGCCCTGAATTATGCAGGCGTCATCGACTTCGCCGAGGAATCCGATTGACTGCAAATAGTAAGTAAGCGCGCCGTTTGACGTGCCTGTTGCCGCCTCTTCGTCGATATCGTAGAGCGGCGCAAAGTTTCTCGCGTGAGCCGTAATTCCCATGCGCTGCTCCTCGTCGGAAGCAATGCAAAACGCGTGAACGCCCACCACGCCGTACCTGTCGCTAAGCTCTGCAAGCGCAGGGAAGTCGGGCTCGATCGCATCAAGCTCGGCCTCGTCTTTTACCGGCATCATTATGTCTAAAAGGCCTGTGCTGACCATTTTCGGATAAGCCTTTATCCCCGGATGGACAGGCACTCCGCCGGCTGACGGTGTGTACTTCAGGCCCATCACGGAGTAGAGCTCTTTAAAGGCCTCCTCGTCAGTTATCTCGCCTTCGATTTTCGGCTCTGCCATCTCCATCAGGACGTTTCTTTCCGTCACGCAGATTTCGAGATCACCGGCAAGAGTACGGTTTATAAACGGGCCGTCTCCCTTCAGGAAACCTTCTCTTCTCAAAACGGTAAAGGTCGCAATTGTCGCGTGACCACAAAGATCAACCTCTGCGGCAGGCGTGAAATAGCGAGTGCGAAAGCTGCCATCCGCAAGCGGCAGGCAAAAAGCAGTCTCTGAATACCTGAGCTCTGCTGCGGTCTTTATCATTGTTTCCTCGGCGGGCCACACAGTTGTTTCGTCACTGCCGCTCAGCAGCACTATACCTGCGGGATTTCCTCCGAATAATTCTTCTGTAAATGCATCTGCTATGAATAATTTCATTGCGTCTCCTTTTCCGTATACGCTTTTTTATGTTTACTTTTAGTAGTATAACACAATTCGACAAGCCTTACAATTGCGTTTTCGCTCTACCGCGATAAAGCGGGGGCGCATTTTTCTTGGGTCCTGAGGGCAATTTCTGCAAAAACAGTTTCAGTACAATTTTTTGTATCTTTTCTCTTGACTTTGCATAATTATAAGAGTATTATTTGATGTATTAAAGGTATGTGTGCATATTTTTGCAGATTTGGTTATAAAGTTTAATTTTTATACAGTCGCTATGCCGCCGAGAATTAACGTGCAAATTGAGATTTTCAAAATGATCAAAATGTATAAATATGCATATAGTGAGTAAACTACCATAAAGGAAAATTAAATCAAAGAAAAAGAAGAAACAAAGAAAGAAGGTAAACTCCAATGAAAGCTAAAAAACCCTTATCAATTATTTTATCGCTTATTCTCATGCTGGCTTTTGTGGCTTGCTTCACAGCCTGCGGCAGCTCTGATGCCGGTGCAGACAATGATGCGGCAAACCAGAAGCCTGTTCTGACGGTAGCTGTATCCCCTGACTTCTCCCCAATGGAATTTGTTGACACTTCAAAGACGGGCCAGGATCAATACGTTGGATTTGATATCACTCTCGCCAAGTTCATCGCAGACGAGCTCGGCATGACTCTGGAAATCAAGCCTATGAGCTTTGACGCCTGCCAGGCTGCAGTACAGAGCGGTAACGTTGAAATCTCTATCTCCGGATATTCATATACACCTGAAAGAGCTGAAAACTTCAACCTTTCAGACTACTACTATGCAGGCGACAACGAAACAGAGCAGACCATAATCGTTCTCGCTGACAAGGCAGGACAGTTTGACAGCGTAGACGACTTTGCGGGACTTACAATCGGTGCGCAGACAGCATCGCTCCAGATGGCTCTTTGCGAAAGCCAGCTGCCTGATTCCACAAAAATCAAGGAATTCGGCGATGTCGGAACAGCGGTTGAAGCTCTCAGAAACGGCAACGTTGACGGCCTCGCAGTAGCACACGGCAACGGCAAGGCAATCATTGCAAGCAACGACAATATCGGCTTTTCCGGCTTCCTCTTTGACGTAGCCGAGGAATCCGAAAACAACGTAATCCTCATAAAGAAGGGGAACGACGAACTCACTGAAAAAATCAACGCATGCCTCGCAAAGGCTTATGAAAACGGCTACTACGGTCAGTGGTACACCGAGGCTCAGGAGCTTGCGGGAATCGACACAGCAGCAGATGTATCTTATGACGACGAAGGAAATGCTGAATAATTATGAGTGAATACTTTGATAACATAGTAAAAATAATGACCCGTTACTGGGATGTGTTCCTGGTAACGGGCGTCAGCTACACGCTCCTTTTGTCGGTGATAACTGTATTCTTTGGCGCGATCTTGGGCATATTCTTCTGCCTCGGTCGTATGTCGCGCTTCAAAGTGCTGAACTGGCTTTGCATTGCGATAGTGGAGGTAGTGAGAGGCACGCCTATGCTCCTGCAGCTCTATGTGGGCTACTTCCTCGTGCCGAAGCTGCTGCCCTTTGCGGTGTCTGACTTCGTGAGCATAGCAATAGCCCTGATCATAAACTCTGCCGCTTATGTGTCGGAAGTCTTCCGGTCAGGCATACAGTCGGTCGACAGCGGGCAGACGGAAGCCGCGCGCAGCCTGGGTCTGTCCTCCTCGCAGACGATGCTGCGTATCGTGCTTCCGCAGGCGGTAAAGACTATACTGCCGGCTCTCGGAAATGAGTTCATCACAATAGTAAAGGATACATCGCTGGCCAGCACGTTCTTTATCGGCGAGCTGATGACATCGTACCTGAAGGTAAAGGGCACGACCTATCTGACAATGGAATGCCTCTTTATAGTGGGCGTAATTTACTTTGTTCTCACATTTATTCTGAACAGGCTCCTTTGCGCATTCGAAAGGAGGCTGAGAGCAAATGATTAAAACGGTAGGATTAAACAAATGGTTTGGCGACCTCCACGTTCTTTGCGGCGTGGACGAGCATATAAAAAAGGGCGAGGTCGTATCGGTCATCGGGCCTTCGGGCGGCGGAAAGAGCACATTCCTGCGCTGCCTCAACATGCTGGAGACTCCGGAATCGGGGCATATATTCTTTGAGGGCACCGACATTACCGAGGCGGATGTGGACATCAATGTTCATCGCCAGAAGATGGGCATGGTCTTCCAGCACTTTAACCTCTTTCCACATCTGTCGGTCAAGGAAAACCTGACGCTGGCGCCGGTCCTTTTAAAGAAAAAGACACCTGCAGAGGCGGATGAACAGGCAGCCGAGCTATTAAACAAGGTCGGCCTGTACGATAAAATCAATGAATACCCGAGAAAGCTTTCCGGCGGGCAGAAGCAGCGTATTGCGATAGTTCGTGCGCTTGCAATGGAGCCTGACGTAATGCTTTTCGACGAGCCCACATCGGCGCTCGATCCGGAAATGGTCGGCGAGGTCCTCGAGGTAATAAAGTGTCTCGTAAAGGCCGGTATGACATCGGTCATCGTAACGCACGAAATGGGCTTTGCACGCGAGGTTTCAGACCGCATCCTCTTTATGGACGGAGGCATCATCGCAGAGAGCGGTTCTCCCGAAGAGCTGCTTTCACATCCGCAGAATCCGAGGACGCAGGAATTTCTCAGCAAGGTGCTGTATTAGGCGCTGTATTAGACAAAAATAGTATTTCGCAGTATAATATCTTCATTGCCGTTACAGGCAATGAAGATATTTTTAATGGAGAAAGATTTATGAAACCATTATCCGAACGCACAAATCACTTTACCGACTCGGTTATCAGACGCATGACGCGCATTTCAAACAAATACGGCGCACTGAATCTGTCGCAGGGCTTCCCCGACAGCAACCCTCCGCAGGCGATATTAGACCGCCTCGCAGAGCTTAAAAACGAGCCGGTGCACCAATATCCGATTACCTTCGGGGCAAAAAATTTCCGCGAAGCGCTCGCTGCAAAGCAGGAGCATTTCACGGGACTGAAGATCGACCCCGAAACAGAGGTCGTTGTAACCTGCGGCGGCACCGAAGCCATGATAGCTGCAACAATGACCGTCGTAAATCCGGGAGAAAAGGTCGTCCTTTTCTCGCCTTTCTATGAAAATTACCGTGCAGACACGATTCTCTCGGGCGCGGAGCCGATCTTCGTGCCGCTGATTCCGCCTGATTTCAAATTTCGCGAAGCCGATCTCGAGGCAGCTTTCGCGCAAAACCCGAAGGCCATCATTCTCTGCAATCCGAACAACCCGTGCGGCAAGGTTTTCACCCGCAGTGAGCTGGAATTCATCGCCGCTCTTGCGGAAAAGCACGACACCTACGTCATTACCGATGAGGTTTACGAGCATCTGGTTTTCGAGCCGATGAAGCACACTTACTTCTCGACGCTGCCGGGCATGTGGGAGAGGACAATATCGTGCGGCTCACTGTCAAAGACTTACTCGATGACGGGCTGGAGGCTGGGCTACACCATCGCACCGGAGTCCATCACCGAAACGATAAAGAAGGTCCACGACTTCCTGACTATTTCCGCGAGCGGGCCGATGCAGGAAGCTGCGGTTGTGGGGCTTCGCTTTGGCGACGACTACTATCGCGACTTTCTGGCTGACTATGCAAAACGGCGCAAGTTCTTTTTGGACGGACTCGACCGCATCGGCATAGACCACACAAATCCGGAGGGCGCATATTATGTGCTGCTGGACATTTCTCGCTACAAGTACGAGAACGATCTGGAATTTTGCGAAGATCTGGCGCGCAAGGTCGGAATCGGCGCGGTTCCGGGCTCAAGCTTTTTCCGCGAGCCTGTAAATCACCTGATTCGCCTGCACTTTGCAAAGTCCGAGGCGGTGCTGACAGACGCACTGAATCGCCTCGAGGGGATTCACAAGATGGAAAGATAAGGCAAACCGGCATGGAAATGAAGCAAATTGCAACAATACATACAGATTTTGATGAAAAGTTCGGCGTACCGCGGCAAAGCGGCATTGTGCCGGAGCTTACGGGGACGATTAGCTTTGAACCGGAGTTTCGAAATCCCGATGCTTTTCGGGGGCTTGAAGAGTATTCGCATATTTGGCTGATATGGGGCTTTTCGGAGAATTTCCGTGAGGGCTGGTCAGCGACCGTGCGCCCGCCTCGGCTTGGCGGAAATGAAAGGCGCGGAGTCTTTGCAACGAGGTCGCCCTTCAGGCCGAATCCTGTGGGGCTTTCCGTAGTGCGGCTCGAATCGGTCACATACGAGGGAGAGTCAGGCGCACCGGTGCTTCATGTGCTTGGTGCTGACATGGTGGACGGGACGCCTATTTACGATATAAAGCCATATGTGCCTTACAGCGATGCTGTAGTGGAGGCGAAAACCGGCTTCGCAGCTCCACCGGATTCCGGGCTCCTGAAAGTCGTCTACGACACAGTACCCGCGGGGCTCCCGGCATCAAAGCTGCCGGCCCTGACGGGCGTCCTGTCCCAGGACCCGCGCCCCGCTTATCAGGATGATCCGGCCCGCATCTACGGAATCCGCTTCGCGGGCTGCGACATACATTTTAGAGTGGAAAACGGCGTACTTCATGTGATATGAAGGAGCTGAGGCATTAGCGTTTTGGATTAATTTGAATAACAGATAGCATAACCTTGCGGTGCGGAATGCGCCGCAAGTTATTTTTTGGGGCAAAAAGCAGGCCCTTTTTTGATTGTTTTAAAAAAGTCGCAGAATTCCTGTCACAAAAGTAGGTGTTAAAACGTCTTATATATGAAGGGGAAAGTAGGGCACTAAATATGCAAAGATTTTTTCGAAGGAGGTGATGCTTTTGATTGTGTAGATTACTTGTATAAACTCGCATAAACTATTAGGTAAAGAATATAGCTAACAGGAGGAAAAATGAAAAAGAGAAAAATATATGTATTGGCAACACTCTGCCTTTCTTTTATACTGGTACTAGGTAACGTTGAATTGTCTTTTGCAACAAACGAGACCTCATTTATTGCGCAAACGTCAGATTCAGTTGTAAAACAGAACGAAAAAGAATTAATAAATGCACTTAATAGTTTCGAAGGGATGAGTATCCCTGAACTCAACGCCTACATTGACGAGGTATATAGAAAAAGTAATTCAAAGACAGTACTTCACAGCGTCGTTAATCCAACCACAGAAATTCTTGAGTTAAAAGCCGCTTGGCTTGCCGCTGCTCAGATTGCAAAGCTAAAAGGATATCCATGCGCTGCTAAAGCGGTTGAGCATTCAGTTTTGGGTATTAGTTATGAAGAAAATGCAAATTGCGACGGGTTGTTCAGAAACAAGATCGTTGCCACATCAGCATACAAAAAATACCTAAAAAAATTAAAAAGCAGTGGAAACATGACAATTCGAGAAGAAATAACCTTCACAAAAGGCGACAACGCCGATTTATTCTTTGCTTTGCATAATGCAACTATAACGATAGGGAAATATGTCGCAGAATATAGGACGCATGTATATGACCTTTTCGATTTTGAACTTCAATGGTACGACGGGGATATTTTTGTAGACGCAGTAAACAACTGGGCATGGCTTTTCCAAAATACGCATGTGCTAAATCCGGTGGAAATAAATGTATATTTTAAGGAATAATAAAAAGAAACATTTAATAATTATTTTGATATGCGGCTTGCTTTTAATCGCATTGGTTATTGCTACAATTTTTTCCCCGTGGGATGAATACGAATTTAAATGGCATTTCGACATAAATTGGAGCGCCAAATTATCCATGGAAAAGATGTATGACAGTTATGGCGGCTTTCCAATTGATGGCGAGAGGTTGTATTCTGCAAAATTTACGGGTGATGACAGAACATCACTTGAAGAATGGGAAAGCTTGCCGCTGCCACCTCGAATCAATGGGCTTATATATGGGCACAATGGTGAAGTTCATTCAGCCGCAGATAGAATCGGAATGCCGAAAGTCACATCAGGCAAGTGGAAATATGTTGATCGCGGAAATACAAGTGTAGGATATGAGCCCTTTAATTTTTCAATATGCATCTATGATGAGATAGGGGATGTAATTTACTACTACACCTGCGACACTTAAAGGTTCTTATCAATGGAATCATTTTCACAAAGGCGGATTGCATCCGCCGGGAGGTTATTTTGAATAAAAAAGAGAAACGGCTTTTCTTTCGCACGTTTATTCCGTCGTTAATTATATTTGTTACCATTTTTACATTACTCTTTACGGCAATTAGGATTCTGAATCTGAATCCCGGAGGAGAAGACGCTCATATCCTTGCGGGAGAGCTTGAGCTTGACTACCTTGTTGATGAAGACAGCCCTTTCTTTGAAGCATTCGCAAAAGATGACAGGGTTAATGTGTTGCTGCTCGGAGTAAACGGAAATTTAACGGATACGATAATGCTCGTCAGCTTCAATATGGAGCATCCACATGTAGACATCATTTCCGTTCCACGCGACACTTACTACAAAAGGGAAGGCTATAACTCGCAGGCGGAGAAAAAGCTTAATGCTGCATACAAAGGGAACCCGGTAAACACCGCTAAGGCTGTTTCTGAAATACTTCTCGGCATACCGATCAACTATTACGCAATAGTTGAATATGAGGGGATAAAAACAATCGTAGACTCTATGGGCGGTGTCCCTATGGACATACCTTTCCGTATGAAGTACGACGATCCTTACGATACTCCGCCACTGCACATAGATATCCCTGAGGGGCATCAAGTGCTTAACGGTGAACAGTCTGTGCAGTTTTTGCGTTTCAGACACGCAAACAAGGACTCGGGTTTCAAAAGCTATCCAGAAGGCGATATGGGACGAGTTAAGGCGCAGCAGCAGTTTATGGTAAATGCTTTCAAGCAATGTCTCGGCTTCGACTTGCCAAAGATAGCGACAACCGTTTATGATAACCTGACTTCAGATATGAAACTGAAAACAATGCTTTATTTTGCGGGGAAGGCATCAGGAATTACGAGCGAAGACATAAGGACATATACCTTGCCGGTAGATACAGACCCGAAACCACCGTATTATGTTTACCCAAATGTGGGAAAAATTGAAGAGGTATTAATGGAAATATACACTATCGAAGAAGAGAATAGTGAAATTGAAGAAACAATAGAATAATAGATAGCTTAAAGGAGAATAGAAATGAGTAAGAGAATTTTATCTTGCATATTAGTACTGATTTTAGTCATAGGGTCCGCAACCGTCGCGTTTGCAGGGAATGTCCCCCCGGCTCAGCAGGCAAACTACCCAGGCGGAGCTTCGGTGCAGTATGTTAGTGTGTCAAGTGCAAAAGTTGGTTTGAGCATTGTAGGTTCAAGCGCTGATGCAAATTTGCGCGTTGTCCCTAAAGCCACAAAGAATATAGATCGCGTAGTTATAAATGTAACACTTTCACGCAAAGGCAACGCAACAGCCATTAAAACCTGGGACGCAACATTATATCCTGACTCAATTGGTGAATACATGTGGACAAACTCATGCAAGTTATCTGTGAAGGGGACATATCGTTTAAACGCAACAATTAAGTGTTATGCGGGTAGAACCTTAGTTGAAACAATTTCAGAAAGCAGCGCAGATGTAAAATATTAAAACTTACAATTCACAAAGAAGATCTCACGGCGTTACACGCCAGAGACCTTCTTTTTTTAATCAATAATATTTTAGACTTTCTGCTATTTTTATTATTTTGTCTAAATCAATGCTTGCGCGAATATCGATAATTCTGTCGGCTTGAATCCATACAAGGAAATATTCTTCGCCATTTTTAATCCAATATCCATCATACATATTCTTGATTCGCACTGATCCATTTTCATCTGCTTCGTTATCTATGCTAATGATTGATCCTTCTGCGGATTCCTGAGAAAGATATATATAGTCGCCATTTTCATCCTTGAAAGTAAGGGTTTTCATCCACTCCCTATCCGCTGCAAAATCGAATTCAAATCCTTCCGGCAAGTAAGATGGATACCAAAATCCTTCCCATGTAGCCGGCACTCCCTCTGGCAGACCGTTTTCTTCACTGTTTGGAGTAAGGGTGATGTGCGTAGGCTCTTCTTCCATAATGAAGTTTCTGAACTTATCTCGCACCGCATCGACATTTGTGACAAGGATTGCCCCTGCCCCGACAAATACGGCTAATGCCACGCAAGCAGCTATTGAAAGCTTCTTTACAATGCGCCCGCTTGATTTTTTCCCGGTTTCTTGACGGTCTGCCTCTGTCATCCCCTTGATTTGCATGCGCAAATCCTCCGGCATTTTTACGTCACTCATTTCTGCTACAATTCGTTCATATTCAGCATCACTTTCCTCAGCTAAGCTTTTCCCCACATAAGTCAACACCGCCTCGCTTTTTGCGGCTATTGCCTCTCTGTAGAGGTTATCTTTCTTTTCCACTGTCCTCACCACCTTCACCTTGGGCTTTCAAAAGTTTGCCCAGTTTTCTCACAGTGCGGCTCAGTCGTTGCCGCGCCGCAGCATAATTTATGTCCAAAATCGCTGCAATTTCTTTTTCGCTTAAACCGCGCCCGTATCTCAGCTCAATAACAGCTTGCTCTTCGGGGTTTAATTTACGGATATCGTCGTGCAGCTCCTCGCTTATTTCTTGAGAAGCCAATATCTCTAAAATGCCTTCATCCTCGGCAAACAGATCGGGGAGGTTGTCAATTTCAATACTATCCAAAGAAATTTCTTTTGATTGCAGATTCTGCTTTTTCCTGTAATGATCTTTTGCTACCGTTCCTGCGATTGTGTATACATACCCCTTTGCACCTTCGGACTGCGGGTTGCCTATTTTTCCTATATTATTTATGATTTTGACAAACGCATCCTGCACAGCATCCTTTGCCAAAAATTCATTCCTCAGATAAAAAAATGCTATTCGATAGATGCCATCCCCATATAATTCAAGGATAGTTTCGACTTTTTTGTTTTCTTCTTGTGAAAGCTTTGGCTTCTGCATAATTGATTTCCCCTTTTCGGTTTACTCTCAAATTATAGCAAAGCAATTAATCGAGCTCAACAATTTTGCTGCGAGTTTTCACAATTTTTTGCAAGTATATACGCGACAGCAGAAAACAACTCATATACTGTAAAATTTAAATTGCATATTGTGGATTTCCGATTCGTACGCATCAAATAATCCATTGCTTACATAGTATCGTACGCCTCCAATGAACAGCACACTATAATTTGTCTTTATCGGTTCTGTTCCGTAGAAGCTGACGAAAACACTCCATCCCTTTCCAAGATAAGTGTAATCTGCTCTTGTTCCGGAATTAGCTGCAGCCAAGATTTTACCTGTACTGGTATTTTCAATGATTTTCCCTTTTACAACAATGGTGAATTCGCAAAGTTTTGAACCGGCGCCAAGTACCGGATTCTTTTCAAGGAAATACTTTGTGCCTTCAGCATTTACTGTTATATTTGCGCCCCTCACAGGGAACTTACTGGCGGCAACCGCATGTTGCTTTACCTCGCGGCGCAGGTCTTTAGATATTGAAATAGTGTGGACTTCTCTTTGGGCATTTCTCCAAACAAAGAGGTAGTTGCCTTCAGCAAATCTCTTTGAATTTTCCAAAACAAACTTCTCAGTAATATCTTCACCATCAATACTTTCGACAATACAATCCTCCGGCCCTTCAAAAAGCTGTCTTGCCATTTTCATAAACTTTTCACTCGGAAGTGGGGATTTGAAAGGGCTTACCTCATAAAATTTATCTACCATTAAAAGGCTGTCGTAACCCAACTGCGGTACATATAAACTATTATCCCAAGCAACGCTTGTCTGTGCTGAAAATGCTACGATTAGCAATGCTATAATTGCAATTGATCCTTTTCTCATTTGTTATACCCCTCCTTGTATTAGGCTTAACGCAAAACATTCAAACTTTACTGAATTTTTCCCAATGGCAACAAAATTTTACACTTATTCGAAGGCAGTGTCAATTTAAAATGGTCCCTTTTCCCCTTCATATATAAAACGTTTTAGACTCCGTTTTTGTGACAGAAATTCTGTGATTTTTTAAAACAATCAAAAAAGGCCTGCTTTTTGCCCTAAAAAAGAACTTGCGGCGCGAAATGCGCCGCAAACTTGTGATATCCCTTATGCAAATTAATCTATATTATCAATCCCCGCAGCCACCGCCGCAGGTATTTCTAACTCCTGTGGTCATAAAATAGCTATATCCCTACATGAACATAATCATATAATGCGGCATGGTTTCTTTTATTCCCACTTTGCCATTCCGGTTGGCTATAAACTTATAAGCCACGCTCGGCGAAAAATCGTCGATGAACCTGTTTAATGAAACCGAAACATTATTTCCCGCTTTAACCTCGATTGGCACAACTTCTCCGTTCTTTTCGATTAAAAACTCGATTTCGCGGCTTTCGTCCGGCTTGTAATAACATAGCTTGTAACCTCTTTTAACGAGGCATTCCGAAATTATATTTTCGTAAACTCCGCCTCGCGCATTTCCCTTAATGGTATTGTTTAATATGGCTTTCTTCGTCTCAAAACCGTAAAGGCAAGTGAGCAGGCCTGTATCGTTTATATAAAGCTTGAACTGGTCATCTCGCGCATTTGCCATTAACGGGATCTGTGGCTCTGACACGTTATAGCAGGCGTTCACCAACGACGAATCCTTTAGCCATTTTATGCTACCTTCAAATTTTCTGCGCGTCTGTCCTTTTTCTACTGTGGAATATTGGAACTTTTTCAGTTCCTTTGCAAGCTGGCGCGGAATTGCATCGTAGCACATCCTGACAAGCTGCTTTTCTTTTCCCTTTGCATGCTTGGAAATGTCGTCCTGATACTGAGCCAAAATGTTCTGCTGAAGCTCGTTCACACGACCGAAGTCTTTGTTTACGGAAAAGTCTGCTACGACTTCCGGCATGCCACCAACGACCATATATTCCCTAAAAATCGCTTCAAACTTGCTGTGAATGCTTTCCGGAATTTGATTGTCCGTACCAAAATACTCGCCAAGAGAAGCAATTGTAGCGTCATCATACCCATATGCCCAAAGGAATTCTTCGAAGTCCAAAGAGTACATCGTAATTTGGGATTCATATCCGACCGGAATCGACGCCGGTTCCTCAACTTCACTATCGGCGTCGTCACCGTAAGCCAGCCCCAAAAGCGAACCGGATGCTATTACATCATAGCGCATGTCTTCTGCCAAGAACTTCAAGGCAGTTCTCGCATTCCCACAGCGCTGGATTTCATCTAAAAATATTAGAGTGCTACCTTGAATCAGCTTTGCCCCGGGGATGTTTGCCGTAATCCTTTTGAATATTTCCTCGGACGAAAGATCTCCGCTGAAAATCTGTTTTAGCTGCGGCTGCTTGAAAAAGTCTATGCTAATGAAAGAATCATATTCGTTCAGCCCAAATTCTCTGACAATGAAAGACTTTCCGACCTGCCGCGCCCCCTTGATAAGCAAACATTTTCTTAAGTTTTTATATCTTCTCTGCTCTTGCCATTTCAAGAGCTCCGAATACACTTTTCGCCTAAGCATGTCATATCCCTCCTGTAGCTTCAATTTATCACATTTTGCGCAGTTATGTCAACTATTTTGCATAAAATCGGAGGGTGTTTTAAGTAAATTTTGCATAAAATCGGATGGTGAATTCACTAAAAATTGCATAAAATCAGAAGTTCGCCACATAACCCGACAAAAAGATAATACCCGCGGCCACCGCCGCGGGTACTTTCTCATCACTCACTTTCGAAATATCAATTCGTTTCCACGCTTTCAATTCGAAGTTTCATTTTTCCTTTAAAGGTATTCTGCCTTTCAACAATTAAAGTTTAGCATTCTAAACGCAATAAAAGTGCAATAGATTCCATTGCACTTTTTAAAAAATTATATTTTTTTCTCTTTTTTGTTGTTTTCGCTATTTTCTGTGTAACAGCTGCGCCGCTTCTGCTGCCTTTTGGTCGGCACGAGGTCTTTCCATGCACTTGCGCGGCTCGCGAACAAAGCCGAATTTCTCATAGAATCCGTGTGCATCACGGGTTAATAGTATTCCGCGCAGCGGTCCGAGCTCGGAATCCGTCACAATAGCGTTTATCACATTCCTGCCCACGCCGTGACGTCGATACTCTTCATCGACGATTACGTCGCAAAGATAATAATATGCTGCGTGGTCAGTGATGACACGCGCCATGCCTATCAGCATACCGGTATCCTTTGCCACCGCACAAAAACATTCCGAGTTTGCAATACTGTTATACACGGTCTCTTCACTGCGCTGGTTACCCCAGTAGCTTTCCTTCATCAGCGTCATGACATCTTCGAAATGTATGCCCTTTGAAAACCTGACTACCTCGAAGTTTTCTATGTCGGTGTCCATTGGCGGCTTGGCTGTCGTACCTGCTTCGCGCACCATGCAGCGGTCGGTGTTTGGAATGAAGCCTTCCCACTCAAGCGATACATGCTTGTTCTCGGTCAGTATGATGCCGCGCAGCTTCGCAACGGATTCGTCGTTCACAATGCGGTGAATCAGCGTTGTGCCGATGCCTGTACCGCGGCAGGTCTCTTCCACGATAAAGTCGGATAGATAGTAGTTTGTCGCATAATCGGTCAAAACTCTGCCCATGCCGATGGCTTCGCCGGTGTCGGAATTTATGGCATAGTAAACATCCGAATGAGCAAGCGATATCTCGACCACTTCCTGCGGGCGATTGTTTGCCCAATAGCTTTCCTTTAACAGCGCCATAACCTGCTCGATTGGCACATCCTTTTTGTTTTTTACAATTTCAAATCTCATACCTTCTCTCCTTTCATACCAACCTCCCAATTGGGAACCTGTCCCCAAATTGGAATTTTCGCCAAATTGGTGCCTGTCCCCAAATTAGAAAAAGCCCCACCGCGGAAAGCAGTGGGGCTACAGTTCAAAAGCCTACTTAAATTCGTTGAATGCCTTTTCGAATGCTTCCATGGAATTTACGATTGTCTTCTTTGATACGCAGTAGCACAGACGGAAATATCCCGGTACGCCAAAGGAATCCGAAGGAACAACCAACAGATTATATTTCTTGCAAGCTTCGGAGAACTTGTTAGCATCGCCACCCGGTGCTTTTACAAACAGATAGAATGCGCCGTCAGGCTTTGCACACTCGTAGCCGATCTTGAGAAGACCTTCATAGAGTGTCTGTCTGTTGTCATCATATGCCTCGAGGTCAGGCATAGTGGAGCAGCATTCTGCTACTACGCGCTGAATAAGTGTAGGTGGGCAAACATGGCCGATTGCTCTTGCTGCGCCTGTGATAGCGGAGAAGATTGCCTGTCCGTCCTCTACGCAGTCAGGAACGCATACGTAACCGATACGCTCGCCCGGCAGGGACAGGGACTTTGACCATGAATATGCTACGATTGTATTCTTGTAGAAATTAGGTACCCAAGGTACTTTAACACCACCGTAAACGAGTTCTCTGTACGGCTCGTCTGCGATGAGGTAGATAGGGTGACCGAATTCCTTTGATTTCTTTGTCAGGATTTCGCCCAGCTGCTTTAATGTAGCTTCGCTGAAAACAACGCCGGATGGGTTGTTTGGCGAGTTGATGATAACTGCCTGAGTGTTCTTGTCAAGCTTTGCTTCGAGAGCAGCCATGTTGATCTGGAATGCCTTTGTGTCAGCCTCTACAAAGTCGAACTGAAGTCCGGAAGCCTGAGCGAAAGGCCTGTACTCAGGGAAGAACGGTGCGATTGCAAGGAGCTTGCAGTCGTCATTTGCGTGGAGTGCGTGGAAAATCGAAACGAGTCCCGGAGCTGCTCCGCAGGTGAAGTAGAGGTTGCTTCCCTTGATAGTCATTCCCATTCTTTCTGTGAGGTTCTTTGCAACCTTTTCTCTGACATCGTCAAATCCCGGTGCTGAAGAATATCCATGAACCTGGAGAGGATCTACATTGTTAATGATATCTATTGCCGTCTTGTTTACAATTGCCGGTGCAGGAATGCTCGGGTTACCGAGGCTGTAGTCGTAAACCTTGTCTGCGCCGACCTTTTTTGCCTGCTCGAGACCGTAGGTAAACAGTTCTCTGATAACAGACTTGTTAGTGCCTAAACCGTAGTCAAACTGATTATACATAATGTCCTCCTAATCTTATTATGTAATATTGACCAATAATTTAAAGAAATAAAAAATAACCCTTACTATTTATTATAACATAGCAAGGGTATTTTGTAAAAAATATTTAATTCAAAAAACTTTAGTTGTGTTTCCTCTTGGAACCGCCTTGGGCTACATTCATACGAGTTATAGCCTTTGCGAGTTCAAATCTGGCACGCTCAATTTCAGCTTCATCCTGCTTTGACGTATCCTCGCCTGCTGCCGCATCGAGGAATGCCTGAGCAGATTCCTTTAATGACAAAGCTCTGTCCATATCGATGTCCTCCGACCATTCGGCAGCATCGCTATAGATTAATATATGATCTTTGACATCTATGTACCCGCCGGAAATCGCAGCGCATTTGAACTCACCGCCTTCGGTTTCCTGTATCCAAAGCTCGCCCACTGCGAGAAGCTTGCAGGCCCATGCGTGGTTGGCCATAAAGCCTTCCTCACCGGTAAGGGTGTTGCATATAACCATTCTGACGCTTCCTTCATAGAACTTTTTGGATGGGGTTATTACCTCCAGATGAACTAAATTAGCCATTTGCCTGATTATACCTTTCTACAACTTCGTCGATACCGCCAGCAAAGAGGAACATGGATTCCGGAATCTGGTCATGCTTGCCTTCGAGGATTTCCTTGAAGCCTCTGACAGTTTCCTTTAATGGCAGGTATTTACCTTCCATACCTGTGAACTGTGCAGCTACGCTGAACGGCTGAGACAGGAATCTCTGAATCTTACGCGCACGGGCAACAACCAGCTTGTCGGAGTCGGACAGCTCGTCCATACCGAGGATGGCGATGATGTCCTGTAAATCCTTGTACTTCTGGAGAACCTCCTGCACACCTCTGGCTGTGTTGTAGTGTTCTTCGCCTAGGATATGAGGGTCCATGATACGGGAAGTTGACTCCAGCGGGTCTACTGCAGGATAGATACCAAGCTCTGTGATGGCACGGCTGAGTACCGTGGTCGCATCCAGATGCGCGAATGTTGTTGCAGGAGCAGGGTCAGTAAGGTCGTCCGCAGGTACGTAAATAGCCTGAACGGATGTAATTGAGCCCTTCTTTGTGGAAGTGATACGCTCCTGAAGTGCACCCATTTCCGTAGCCAGTGTCGGCTGGTAGCCTACAGCGGAAGGCACACGACCGAGCAGAGCGGATACCTCCGAGCCTGCCTGTGTGAAACGGAAGATGTTGTCGATGAACAGAAGTACGTCCTGTCCTGCCACATCTCTGAAATATTCTGCCATAGTAAGACCTGTGAGGGCTACTCTCATACGTGCCCCCGGTGGTTCGTTCATCTGACCGAATACCATGGCTGTCTTTTCTATTACTCCGGATTCAATCATTTCGTAGTAGAGGTCGTTACCCTCACGGGTACGCTCGCCTACACCTGCGAATACGGAGATACCGCCGTGCTCTCTGGCGATATTACTGATAAGCTCCTGAATAAGTACGGTTTTGCCTACGCCGGCACCACCGAACAGACCTACCTTACCACCTCTGGTATAAGGCGCGATCAGGTCGATAACCTTGATACCTGTTTCGAAGATCTGAGATGTTGTATCCTGCTCTTCGAATGCAGGCGCCGGTCTGTGAATGGAGCTTTTTGTTTCTGTAACTACCGGACCCTTGTTGTCGATGGTTTCACCGATAACGTTAAAGAGTCTGCCGAGGACTTCAGGCCCTACCGGAACCGAAATCGGTGCTCCGGTATCGATAGCTTCCATGCCTCTGGTAAGACCGTCTGTTGATGACAGCGCGATGCAGCGCACAACATCGTCGCCTATATGCTGAGCTACTTCTATTACCATCTTTCTGCCTTCATGCTCGATGGTAATGGCGTTTAACAGCTCAGGCATATTATCGGGACTGAACTTGACGTCAACTACAGGTCCTACTATCTGATTGATTATACCTTTGTTCAAAGTACCTTACACCTCCTTATTGCTGAGCCTCGGAGCCTGAAACAACCTCGATGATCTGGTTGGTAATGGCTGCCTGACGGGCTCTGTTGTAGAAGAGTGACAGATTGTCGAGCATTTCTCTCGCATTGTCCGTAGCATTTTCCATTGCCATACGGCGCGCTGCGTGCTCGCATGTTGCCGACTCTACTACCGATCCGTAAACCTTCATTTCAACGTATTTCGGAACCAGGTAGTTGAACACCTCTTCAACAGAAGGCTCATATTCAACCTGTTTGTCCAGTTTCATGACTTCCGGATCGTCCTCGATGTCGAATGGCAGTATCCTCTCGGTTTTAACTGCCTGCTCGAGATTGTTTACATACGATGTGTAGATGAGATAAACCTCGTCTATCTTTCCCGAGTCGTACATTTCCAGAATAGGTCTGGTCATTTCCTTTGTCTCCAGGAAGGAGATGCTTTCAGGTGGTGCCAGATATTCGTTCTCGATATCGTAGCCTCTCTTTGCAAAGTAATCTCTGCCGCGGGAGCCCACCGCTATGATTATAGGCTTGTGGTGGTCCTTTTTTATGAGGGCTTCGGCCTCTTTGATAACGTTCGTATTGAACGCTCCGCAAAGGCCGCGGTTACTCGTGATTATGATATAGCAGGAATTTACTATTTCACGGCTTCCTATCAGATATTTCTCGGGGATGTCAGTCGTACTGTTAAAGATTTCTTCGATCGACTCTGTTACATAATGAAAGTATTTGGTTGTCTTTTCAAAGGTGGCCTTTGCTTTTCTAAGCTTGGCTGCGGACACAAGTTTCATCGCATTGGTGATGTGCTCCGTGGAGTTAACGCTCTTTATACGACGTTTGATGTCCTGCATATTACTTGCCATAAGGACTCACTCCTCCCTATACGAAATCTTCTTTCTGTGCTCTGACTTTCTTGTATTCTGTAAGTGCGGTCTTGAGATCCTCTTCTGTTTCAGGCTCCAACTTGCCTGAAGCGTGAATGTTTCTCTTTATGCTCGGATAATGCGTGTCCGCAAACTCGTAAAATTCTTTTTCGAAATTCTTTATATCGCTGATATCGACATCTGCGAGGTAGTTGTTTGTTGCTGCATAGATAATCATTACCTGATCTGCAACGTCAAGCGGCTCATACTGATCCTGCTTCAGAATTTCCATCAGGATTTCGCCGTGCTCGAGTCTTGCCTTTGTATCGGCATCGACATCCGAACCGAACTGCGAGAAGGATGCAAGCTCTCTGTACTGTGCCAGGTCGAGCTTTACCTTGCTGGCTACCTGCTTCATGGCTTTAATCTGTGCGTTACCACCTACACGGGATACTGAAATGCCGGCGTTAACCGCAGGTCTCTGGCCGGAGAAGAAGAGCTCTGTCTCCAGGCATATCTGTCCGTCTGTGATGGAAATAACGTTTGTAGGAATGTATGCCGATACGTCTCCTGCCTGAGTTTCGATGATAGGCAGTGCCGTAAGCGAGCCGCCGCCGAGCTCATCCGACAGCTTTGCAGCTCTTTCGAGCAGTCTGCTGTGCAGATAGAATACGTCGCCCGGATATGCTTCACGCCCAGGTGGTCTGCGAAGCAGCAGGGACATTGCACGATAAGCTACTGCGTGCTTTGAGAGATCATCATATATGATGAGGACATGCTTGCCCTGATACATAAAGTGCTCACCCATTGCGCAGCCTGCATACGGTGCGATGTACTGCAGCGGTGCTACATCCGATGCTGTAGCGGATACGATGATAGTGTAATCCATAGCGTTGTGGTCGGAGAGAGTCTGCACCAGCTGTGCTACTGTGGACTTTTTCTGGCCGATTGCTACATAGATACAGATAACATCCTTACCCTTCTGGTTAATGATAGTATCGATAGCGATAGCTGTTTTACCTGTCTGCCTGTCTCCGATGATCAGCTCACGCTGTCCCTTACCGATAGGTATGATGGAGTCGATTGCCTTAATACCTGTCTGTAAAGGTTCGAATACTGACTTTCTCTGAAGTACGCCCGGTGCAGGATTTTCGATTGTACGATGTGCTTCTGCCTTTATCGGTCCCTTGCCGTCGATAGGCTGACCGAGGGCGTTTACTACACGACCGATAAGCTCTGCACCAACCGGTACTTCTACTACTCTCTTTGTAGGCTTAACAATGTCGCCTTCTTTTATTTCTCTGTCCGAACCCATGATTACTGCGGCTACGTTGTCCTCTTCAAGGTTTAAGGCCATACCGTAAACCTCGCCCGGGAACTCCAAAAGCTCACCGGCCATGCAGTTTTCGAGTCCGTATATTCTGGCAATACCATCACCAACCTGTATAACTGTGCCGAAATCGGAAACTTCAAGCTGATTTTTGTAACCCTTGATCTGTTCCTTTATCACGGCGCTGATTTCTTCAGGTCGTAAATTCATAAGTTTTGCCTCCTCTCATGCTACATTAAGCTGCCTGCAAGTGTCTGCAGACGATTTCTGACGGATGCATCTATTATCTTTCCTTCGACATAGATTACGACTCCGCCTATCAGGCTCGGGTCTGTCTCGTTTTTGAGATGAACCTTCGTGTTCAGCAGTTTTGCCGTTTCTGACTCAAATTTTTCGAGCTGTGCCGGATTAAGCGGCTGTACAGACACAATCCTGCCGTACGAATAGCCTTCTTCTCTGCTGAGAATTTCATCGTACACCTTGACTATCTGTGCATAGGCACCTATCCTGCCCTTGTCGATGAGGATGCATAGGAAATTATTGAACTCATCACAAAGCTTGCCGGCGAACACTTCTTTAATCACCTGCTTTTTGTCCTTTGCCGGAATGCTCGGCGAAGAAAGGAAGGTGTAAAAATCCGGCTCACTTTCAAATATTGCTGCCAGGTCCTTTAAGTTCCCCGATATTTCGTCAACTTTATCCAAATCCTTTGCGGCCCCAAACAAGGCTTCTCCATATGTCATTGCAACTGCTAATTCTGCCATCCTGAAGTACCTGCCTGTTCTAATATACCATCAATAATTTCATCCTGTCCGGTAACGGCAATTTCCTTCTCCAAGATCTTCTCCGCTGCAAGGACTGCAAGTGCTGCTATCTGTCCCTTCATCTCGGTCATGGCCTGCTGGCGTTCTCTTTCGATGTCTGCCGCAGCCTTTTCCTTGATCTTTGCGGCCTCAGCATGCGCTTCGTCGATAATGGTCTGCGCCTGAGCCTCGGCTTTGAGCTTTGAATTCTTGACGATTTCCCTTGCTTCCACCTCTACGCCTGCGATGCGTTTGTTGTACGCCTCCATCTTTGCGTCGGCTCTGGCATTTACCGCATTGGCATTATCCAGAGTGTCCTTGATGGTGTTTGAACGCGTATCAAACATCCTAAGCACCGGCTTGTAGAGGAAAAATGTAAGTGTGCCTGTCAGAATCAGGAAGTTAATGATGGCGAATATCAATTCTTTTAAGTTGATGCCTAGTGCTTCAACCATAGTGATAACCTCCTTTTGTAAGGGTCATAATTGTCTGCCTACATTTTACCTATGAGCAGGATAGCAATCAGAAGACCATAAATGGTAAGCGCTTCCATGAATGCCAGGCCGAGGATCATGTTAGTACGGAGCATACCTGATGCTTCAGGCTGACGAGCCATACCTTCAAGAGCCTTGCTTGCTGCAATACCCTGACCGATTCCAGGGCCGAGTGTCGAAAGACCAATTGCAATTGCTGCTGCTATAGCGATTAAACCTAAACCTTCCATATTCTGTTCTCCTTTCGTTTTGTAAAAAAGTTATGGGGTTTTTCTTAATTTATTCTTCCTCTTCTTCACAGACCTCGCCGATGTAGATTGCAGTAAGAAGCGAGAATACCAGAGCCTGTACCAAGCCCATCAGTACGCTCAGGAACTGCATAACTACCGGAAGGCCGATAGGAATGAGGTTAAAGAACGCGTTTACTACGGCTTCCTCACCGAAGATGTTTCCGTAAAGTCGCAGGGTCAGCGAGAGAGGACGTACGAACTGCTCAAGGAGCATAATCGGGAAAAGGAACGCAAACGGCTTGAACAGGTGGCCGAAGAACGAAAGTCCGATTCCCTTGCGACCCGTCTTTTCGAAGTTACGACAGCGTTTCTCGTGGATACCTATAATCTGTACCGCAAAGAATACGACTATTGCCATACCTGCCGTCTGATTTATTGATGATGACGGAGCCGCTATATGAGGCATGTGTCCCGACAGCGGGAGCAGGCCGAAATAGTTTGAAAACAGTATGTAAATGAAGAGTGTTCCGACAATCGGGAAGTATTTTTTGTTCGCATACTCGCCCATAACTCCGTCAAAGAAGCCGTGCAAGCCGCCGATTGCCCATTCCGCAACATTCTGAAGTCCGTGAGGTACGAGCTCCATCCTGCGGGTGGCGAGCAGTGCTATAACGATCAGTATTATCGTTATAACTGCACTGGAGCAAACAACATTCACATGTTCGATTCCAATTGAGTGTAACAATGATGTCATGTAATTGCCTCCTCTATTTCACTTTCGAATAAATCTTTTGTATCGAATATGCCTTTCCCGCCAGCGATAAGCCGATTGCCGCAGCAATTATTGTGGCCTCAAACGAAAGCGGCTCTATGGCATGTCTTACAAACAATACGATTAAAAGCACGATGGCATTGATTACATATCCTATTATCATCCTGCTCACAATCTGAGAGTTTTTGAAGGATACATCGTCCCCTGCCGTCAGCATCTTTCTCCAAAGGAGAATATATTTGAGCAGTCCGCAAAGGGCACCGTATACCGCCCCACAGACCGCACTGATAACATAAATCAATTTACATCCTCGCTAATTTATATTTATGGGCCGAAAACCGTTCAAACAAGCCCGATATATGACAATATAATACCTCAAAATCGTGAATTTTGCAATAAGTTTAGTCTATTGTATTCATTATCGCTTTTGTATACAAGGTCTTTGCCGGCGCTTTGCAGGCCGCAAAACCGCAAAACATCAAGGTTGCAGAACTTTTGCACGTTTTTCGGAAATAAAAAAGCGGAAACCGATAAAATGTCGTTTCCGCTTGAAATTTCAGATAGTTTTGCTATTTGACAGCAAACTTGTAATCTGCCGCCTTTATAAAGATGCAAGTTTGTATAAAACCTATACCGAGAGTCTTTCTTTTAAGATCTTTATTATTCTCTCCACCGCATGCCCGTCTCCGTAAGGGTTTGCGGCATGCTCCATCTCCCTGTAGGCATCGGCGTCCGTGAGCAGGGTCTTCATCATTTTGTATATGGTTTCCTCCTCTACTCCCGCCAGCTTTACGGTACCTGCCTCTACAGCCTCCGGCCTTTCGGTTTCCTTTCTTACGACAAGCACAGGCTTTCCGAGAGCCGGCGCTTCCTCCTGGATACCGCCCGAATCGGTAACAATCAGATAGCTCTTTGCCATCAGGTTCGAGAACGGTTGGTAGGTAAGAGGCTCAATCAGATGAACGTTTTTCGCTCCCGAAAGGATTCGCCCCGCAATATCTCTAACCTTTGGGTTGAGATGCACCGGATAAACGATTTCAACATCGTCAAACTCGTCCGCAATGCGGCGGATTGCGCCAAAGATGTGTTCCATGTTCTCACCGAGGTTCTCCCTGCGGTGGCAAGTTACCGCAATAACGCGCTTGCCCTCGAAATCGAGAGCCTTCAGCGTCTCGTCCTCAAACTCGTACGGCTTGCTCGTCACGTCAAGCAGTGCGTCAATTACGGTGTTGCCTGTGATGTAGATGTCGCCCTCGTCAATGGCTTCGTTGAGGAGGTTCTGGCGATTCCGCACCGTCGGCGCGAAGTGGAGATCGGCGATGTGGCCGGTCATCACTCTGTTCATCTCCTCCGGGTAAGGTGAATACTTGTCGTATGTCCTGAGTCCTGCTTCCACGTGGCCGACCTTTGTCTGATTGTAAAAGGCTGCCAGTGCGGTCGCAAATGTGGTCGTGGTGTCGCCGTGGACGAGCACCATGTCGGGCTGCTCTTTTTTAAGTATATCCTCGAGCCCCATGATGACGTTTGCCGTGATCATGTTGATGGTCTGGTTCGGCTTCATTATGTTAAGGTCATAATCGGGCACCAGCTCGAAAAGGCTCAGCACCTGGTCGAGCATTTCTCTGTGCTGTGCGGTTACGCAGAGCACGGATTCGATGTCCGGGTCGGCATTCATCGCCTTTACCAGAGGCGCCATTTTGATGGCTTCCGGACGGGTGCCGAATACAGTCATTATTTTCATTTTTGTTCTTCTCCTTTGTGGTCTTTTTCGCGATCCTTTTCGCGTTCTTCCCTGCGCTCGATTTCCTTGACATTTACGCCCTTAAGCGACAGTCTGCCCGAGCTTGCGTCAGTGAGGAAGATGTATATGTACATGCAGGCTACGAGAAGGAGTCCCGCAGTCTCCACGTAGAGGTCTCTCGAAAACAGCACCGAAGCGATGCCCATAACAGCCGCAACGCCATAAAGCATCATAACGCTGCGCCTTTGGCCTAGGCCTGCCGCCATGAGTCTGTGGTGCAGGTGGCCTTTGTCGGCTTCCATGATCGGTCTGTGGTTTGCCACGCGGCGCAGGATTGCAAAGCTTGTGTCAAATATCGGCACAAAGAGCACCAGCACCGGCGCAATCATGGCGATGACCGTCGCCGACTTTGCCACGCCTATGATGGACGTGGTCGCCAGCATAAATCCGAGGAAGAGCGAACCGCCGTCCCCCATAAAGATCTTTGCCGGGTGGAAGTTGTATCTCAGGAAGCCCAGTGCGCCGCCCGCGATGGCAAGAAACGCCAGCGCTGCGAGGTACGAGCCGTGTATGTACGATGTGTAAGCCAGACATATCGAAGCAATTGTCGAAACGCCCGCCGCAAGTCCGTCAAGCCCGTCTGTCAGATTTACGGTGTTGCTGATTCCGACAATCCAGAGTACGGTGAGCACATAGGATATCGCCTCGCTGAAGAAGAGGTGGTCGATGCTGAACCAGAGCGAAATAAAGCTGATTCTGATTCCCATAAACCACACTACGGATGCGCATACAATCTGTCCGAGGAACTTTACCTTTGCAGGCAGGTTCTTCAGATCGTCGATCACGCCGAGGGCGTAAATCAGCGCGCCGCCCACAATCAGTGCCCAGATTTTGTCCTCCGGCTGTGCAAACCACTGATACATTCCCCTGACCATCAGATATTTCTGAAGCATAGGGAAGGCAAAGAGCATGGTGATAAGGAGCGCCCCTGTCGTTCCTATGAAAATAGCCATTCCGCCGAATCTCGGCATCGGCTTTGTGTGCATGCGCCTGCTGTCTTTGGGCACGTCAACTGCGCCGATTTTCGGCGCAAGCCAAATAGCAACCGGCGTAAAAATGAGTCCCAGTACAAGTCCCGTCAAAAATACCGACAGGAAGCTTCCATAAAATTCCATTTTGCAATTTTAGGGACAGTCCCCAAATTAGCCTTTTGGGAAGTTTAGGGACAGGTCCCAACCCCTTTCCTTTATCTAGTCCGCATTGTATCCGGCATGCTCGTCAATCATCACGACCTTTAATCCGGCCTCGTCGAGGATGTCTACCGCGAGCTTGTCAGGGTAGCCCTCCTTTACCACAATGCGCTTTATTCCCGCATTTATTATCATCTTTGCGCAGATGACGCAAGGCTGATGAGTCACGTAAATTGTGGCTCCTTCAATGCTTACGCCGAGCGTCGCAGCCTGGATGATTGCGTTCTGCTCTGCGTGGAGTGCCATGCACAGTTCATGGCGTTCGCCGCTCGGAACTCCGAGCTTTTCGCGCATGCAGCCGCCGCGTTCAGCGCAGTGCTTGATTCCGCGCGGCGCACCGTTATAACCGGTCGCAACGATATGCTTGTCCTTTACGATAATGGCACCTACGCTGCGTCTGAGGCAGGTAGATCTCTTTGCTGTAAGCTGCGCCATCTCCATGAAATATTCATCCCAGCTGGGTCTCTCTGACATGTCTTCCTCCTGTTCCGTTTTAGGTAAAAATCCTTAAAAATATACTTCGTTTAAATACAGCCCCCGCGCCGGAGCGGTAAAGCCTGCCATCGTGCGGTCCCGGCTTTCTATTATATTCTTTACGCTTTCCGGCATCCGCTTCCCGAGCCCTACCTCAATCAGCGTGCCGGTAATTATGCGCACCATATTATAGAGGAAGCCGTCGCCCGCTATCGCAAGCGTGATTTCCGGGCCCTCCTGCTCAATCTTAAGGTGATACACCGTTCTGACGGTGGTTTCTTTTTCCTCTCCGCCGCTCGCCTGAAAGCACTTAAAGTCGTGCGTACCGACGATGAAGCCTGCCGCCTCCCGCATATCTTCGAGGGCCGGCTGCTTGCTCATCTGGTAGCAGTAGTTCTTTCGGAAGATGTCGGGCTCGGCCGCCACTCTGATGCGGTAGAGATACTCCTTGCCTTTGGCGTCGAAGCGCGCGTGGAAGCCCGGCGCAGCCTCTTTGATGCTCGTGATGCGAATGTCGCCCGTCTCGTTGTTCTTGCCGCCCGCGAGGTAGTTGTTCGCCGCAATCATAATGCGGTCCACCGGAATCGCGAAGCCGCCTCCGAACGTAGCGCACTGCCCATAAGCGTGAACTCCCGCGTCGGTTCTGCCGGTGCCGTCGATGGTTATCTGTTCGCCACAGACTTCGCTGAGCACGCGTTCAAGCTCGCCCTGCACGGTCCGCACCCCCGGCTGACGCTGCCAGCCATGGAAGTTTGTCCCGTCGTATGCGATTGTCATAAAGACGTTTTTCATCGTTTCTCTCTGTTTGTATTTTTACTTTTGTTCTTTGCTGTTATATGCTGCGAGCGCATACTCGAGGTCGCTTTTCAGGTGGTCCTTCATCATCCCGGCCGCCTTGTCATAGTCGCCCGTTTTCAGCGTTTCGTAGATTGCAACATGCTGCCTGTGAATGGATTCCATGTTCGGCTCGGTGTAGTACATCCAGCTGAGAAGCTCCATCTTTGCTCTGAGTGAGCCGACGATTTCGTCGAGGTAGCGATTATTTGCGTAGTGGTAGAATGAAAAGTGAAATTCCTCGGAAAACTGCTTCCAGCCCAGGTAGTCACCTCTTTCGATGTATTCGTTTCCCGATGCAATCACTTCGCCCAGCTCTGCAAGAAGCGGCTCAAGCAGCCCCTCGTCCTTGCAGAATCTGATTGCCATGGAGTCAAGCTCGCCGGTCATTTTGTAGATTTCGCGGATGTCCTGCTCGCCGAATACCGATACGGTCACGCCGCAGTTTGAATAATATTTTACAAGTCCGTTTTCGGCCAGTCTGGTAAGTGCTTCTCTGATGGGCGTGTGGCTGACTTCGAACCTTTCTTTCAGTATTTTCAGTGTGAGTTTTTTACCGCACGGGATTCGCTGGTAAATGATATCGTCATATAGGATTTTATAGATTTGCTCTGATATAGTCGATTTTCCTGACATATGTCTGACGACCTCCGCCTTATTTTCTTTTAGGGATCGGGCGAATACTCGCGCCAACTTATATTTTATCATCTCGCGCGTTTGTTGTAAATGTAAAATGGTGGGTTTGGTGTGGAGTTTATGTGGGTTTGCAGGCTGTTTGACAGTGGCCCCGCCCTCTGCTATATTGAAAGCAGGGAGAGGATTAAAAGGAGATATTATGTTACAATCGGTAAATTTTGAAACTGTAATCTGGGTGCTTTCCATGCTGCCTCTGGGAATATTTTTGGGCTGCAGTATGGTGTATGTATTCAATCATATGCCGGTGACGTGGCTGTGCGACTACGGCTTACCGCCTTGCGCAGCTTTGGCCCGCACAGAGGAACGCAGAGAAAGGGGCGAACGCGGTGCACAGAGGCTGCCGGGAATGCCGTGGAAGCCGGTGCTGTCGGCTTTCTTTACGGTTGCCGGGATATACATGCTGACTTTTGGCGGGCACGGCGGGATTTTTGTACTGCCGCTGCTGGTCATAATATGGCTTTTGATGATAATCGCTGTAGCTGACGGCAAATACCAGATCATCCCCGACCAGTTTGTCGTCTTTCTGATACTGATGTCCTGCACACTGATTCCTTTCGGGATGCGGATAAAGGACATGCTGCTCGGAGCGCTGGCAGGCGCTCTGGTAATGCTGATTGTCGCTGCTGTCGGGTATTTCATATCGCACCGCGAGAGCCTCGGCTTTGGTGATGTAAAGCTGATGGCGGCAATCGGCATGGTGACAGGGCTCTACCCTTGCCTCGGTATTATGGTGGTCGCAGCCATCATCAGCGCTATGGGCTTTTTGACAGGTATTGTCAGAAAAAAAATCGGTCTAAAGGATATGATGGCTCTCGGCCCATATCTCGCTGGCTGCGCCATCGCAAACCTCATCCTCCTTTAAAAGGCGAATTTGGGGACAGGCACCGATTTGGCGAAAAGGCGAAAAAAGGGACAGGTCAAACCTTATGACCTGTCCCTATTTTTGCGAAAACGCCAAATCGGTGCCTGTCCCCAAATTCGCCTTCTGATGCGCTTTAAGCGAAATAAAGGTTTGTGGTTACATACTCAGGGTCGCTGGTAACATCAATACCAAGGGAGCGGAGCGTATGCTCGTCGTGCTCGGAGAGAATTGCCGTACAGTGAGCCTTGCAGCCGCGGAGCTCCTTTAGCTTTGCCGCTGCCATTTCAGCCGCAGGGTTAGTTGCGGAGGAGATTGTGAGTGCCGAGAGAATTTCCTCGAGGTTTAATGAAGTGCGGTCCTGGAGGAGCACATCCACCTTGAGATCCTGAATGCTCTTGAGGACGCTAGGCGTGATGAGAGGTATGTCATCGCCTATTCCCGATATACGTTTTACGGCATTGAGCACTGCTGCGGCAGCTGCAACCATACGACGTGAGCTGCGGCCTGTTACGATGGTGCCGTCCTGAAGTTCAATCGCCATTACTACGACATTCTGGAACTTCTCTTCGTCGCAGCGGCGCTTTTGCTCCGCATAGTCACGGGCAGGTGCCACTACCGAACGGTCCATCTCTGTCAGTCCCATGGAGTCCATCAGCAGCTTTATGCGTTCCATCGTACCCGCTTCAATCTTTCCCTTTTTATAATCTACCTGCGCAATCATGTAGCGGCGGATAATTTCCTGGCAGGCAGCTTCCTTTACCACCTCATCATCGGTGATTGCAAAGCCTGCTCTGTTAACGCCCATATCTGTCGGTGATTTGTACTCGGACTCTTCACCGGTAATCTTTTCGATGATTCTGCGAAGCAGTGGGAATGCGTCGAGGTCGCGGTTGTAGTTTACTGCCATCTCGCCGTAAGCCTCCAGATGGAAATTGTCGATCATGTTTACATCCTTTAAGTCCGCAGTAGCTGCCTCGTACGCAACATTTACAGGATGCTTCAGCGGCAGATTCCAGATAGGGAAGGTCTCGAACTTTGCGTAACGAGCCTTTACTCCCCTCTTATATTCATGATAGAGCTGTGAAAGTGAGGTAGCCAGCTTGCCGGAGCCGCCGCCCGGGCCTGTAACAACCACCAGCGGTTTTGTAACCTCGATGTAAGGATTTGCACCGTAGCCTTCCTCGGATACGATAGTATCAACGTCCGTAGGATAGCCCTTTGTGAACTGATGCTTGTAGGTGCGAATGCCTCTGCGCTCGAGCTTGTTGATGAACATGTTAACAGCCGGCGCATCGATGTATCTGGTTACAACGACTGAATTAATCGTCAAATCGTACTTGCGGAACATGTCGATCAGACGCAGGGTTTCAAGGTCGTATGTTATACCGAAATCCTGACGGGTCTTGTTTGTGGTGATATCACCCGCATAAATGCAGATAATAATCTCCGCCTGATCCTTCATTTTTTGCAGCAGCTTGATTTTGGCATTTTCGTCGAATCCGGGCAGTACACGCATCGCATGCTTGTCCTGGACCAGTTTGCCTCCGAACTCCAGATAAAGTCGCTGCCCCTGTCCTTGGTCGATTCTGCTGAGAATGTATTTGGACTGCTCTTCAATATACTTTTCTGCCGAGAATCCGATTTTTCTGTCCATCATATTTCACCTCTCTTTGATTACTTAAAAAGCCACCCGTTTTAGGGGTGGCTGTAGTGTCAGTTGTGCGTAGCAACAAAGCTGAAGTTTGCATGTTTTGGCATGTATAAATTGTCTCTCATTTTTATGTAGTCCTTTCAACTTTTGTCGCACGAAAAATAAAAACAATACACTAATTATACCATGACAAATTGGCTTGTCAAGGAATTATTTCATCAGTCCGCCGAGGATTTCTATCGCCTTTTCCGCCTGGTCATTTGCCGCATCTGTACCGCTTCCGAACGCCATAACGGCCGCATCGAGCATCTTTTGCGTGCTGATGTCTACTACCGCATAAGCGTAAAGTCCGCAGTCGCTCTGGAACTGCTTTAGCGCCGTAATGGTCTTTCCGTCCAGCACTCCGCTGTAGGCGGTATCATAGCCGAGGAAGCCCAGGCGCTGCTGCGCTGCATATACCGTCAGACTGCTGCTGCCCGCAGTCGGCTTGTCGGTCAGTGTAAGCGGTGCAAACTTCTCAATCTGTTCCGCTGCTTCGGCAAGCTGCTCTTCCGTCAGAGTTCCGCCTGCCACATAGTAGTCAGGTGTAAGCCCGGATGTTGTAATCTTCACGCCCTTGTCGCCCACGAGGAAGTAGTTTGTGCTCAGCTTGAAGCTGTGGCCGTCAACGAGAGTCTTCATGACCTGGCTGAAGCCTTTGCCGTAGGTGTTTGTGCCCACCAGCTTGTAGCCCGCTTGCTGCAGCGTGCCCGCCAGGAGCTCTGCGGAGCTGGCTGTTCCCTTGTTTACCAGGATTACCAGAGGCTCGCTTACCTTGTGTCCGTCCTTTGCCCTGACCTTCAGGTTTACCTTGCCCTGCTCCTCGTACTGCGTAATCAGGCAGCCCTCGAGGATGTAATCGGCAATCTTTTCGGCCTGCTCGGTATATCCGCCCCCGTTATCGCGAAGGTCGATTACAAAGCCCTTTGCTCCGCGGCTCTGCAGTCCTTCGTAAACCTGCGTAAACTCAGTTGCGGTGTCCTGGTCGAATTTGCTGATTAAAATATATCCTATGCCGTCGTAAACGGTCATCGTGCCCGTAAGTGAGCTGTCCGATACCTTTGCGCGCGGAATCGTGTAGTCGTAGTTTTTGCCGTTTCTCAGAACCGTCACTTTAACGGTTGTGTTCTCTTCTCCGCGGAGAACCTTGCTGACTGCTGCGTTATCCCAGTTGCTTACATCCTGCCCGTCAATCGTAACGAAACGGTCGCCCGGCTGCAGGCCCAACTTTTCGGCAGGGCTTCCGGAGAGGAGGTCTTCGATGACAGTGCCTCCGTCAACAGTTGTGATGCGTACGCCGATACCCACAAAGGTGTTGTTTACATATTCAGTGAATGCATCTGCGTTTTCCTGCACGTCATAGTACTCGGAAAAGATGTCGCCGAGGGCATCCGTCGCACCTTTATATGCTCCGTCAACAATTGTGTTAATATCTATTTCATCCTTGTAGTTCTGATCCAGCAGATTTATGTACTGGTACAGCAGATTCAGTCTGTTTATCAAAAGCTGGTTTCTTTCCTCTTCGGTCAAGTCGGCGTCCTTGAGCTTTACCTGCTCGTCAATGGTGAACTGCTCGGTAGCGCCGTATGCCATAGGCATAAAGACCACAAAGGAAAAGGATGTGATAATCAGAGCGAGAGCTATAATTATTGCTACTAATTTTACTGTGGATTTACCCATTTTATTTTCCCCCTACTCGTCCTATTGCTCGCTGATGGTTATATCGAGTTTGTTTCGTGAAGCAGCCAGTCCGATCAGGTTGATATTGTAATCAATCAGAATCGAGCCAATGCCGTCTTCCGTCAGCTTTTGCTCGTACCTGTTGGTAAGCACCTCCATCTCGATAGGTCCGTACGGCGTCTGGTAAACGCTGTTAAACCTTTTGTCCTTGTTGAACTCGATGACGGTGTATTTGCCCAGAGCCTCTCCGCTACGCTTCATGCGCAGGAATTTATCATTGTATTTCAGGCTGGTGTGGCAGCCCTCCATGCCGGAAATCTCACTTTCTTCGTACAAAAGATAGTAAGAACCGTTCCTTTTATATAGTTTGCCCTCAGTTACAAATTCGGTTTCTTCTTCCTCTCCGTCAAAACCAGTTTGCAAACCTTTCAGCTTTAGCATTATATCTTTCATATCCGTAATTAACAATCCTTTCAATCAGTTCCGGATAAGGCACTCCCGCCTCCGCCCAGAGAAGCGAGAACATAGAAAACGCCGTAAATCCCGGAATGGTGTTTATTTCATTCAGGAGTACCTTTCCCGTCTTTCTGTCGATGAAAAAGTCCACTCTCGAAAGGCCGCTGCAGTCGCAGGCCTTGTAAGCAATCTTTGCTATGCGCTGTATCTCTGCGCGCTGCTCGTCTGTAATATCTGCGGGGATTACGAGCTTTGTTTCCCCGTTATCAAAGTACTTTGAGTGATAGGTATAGAACTCGTCAGACGGCAGAATCTCACCGATTGCCGCCGTTTCCGGATAATCGTTTCCGATTACGGCTATTTCCACCTCTCTGGCATCCACAGCCTCTTCAACAACAATGCGTCTGTCTATGCGGATGGCTTCCTCGAGCCCCTTCTTTAGCTCTGCCCTGTCGTGAGCCTTGCTGATGCCTACGGAAGAACCCATGTTTGACGGCTTTACGAAGCATGGGTAGCCCAGCTCGCGCTCGATGCGATCCATAATGCCGTCGGGGTCGTCATTAAAATCGGCACTGATGAAGGCCACATGCTTGCACATCGGAAGCCCTGCGCAGCGGAATATGTCTCTGGCTATGCCTTTGTCCATCGTAGACGCCGAGCCTGCAACGCCGCAGCCCGCATAAGGAATGTCCAGCATTTCGAAAAGGCCCTGAATGGTGCCGTCTTCGCCGTTTAATCCGTGAAGCACCGGGAACGCAAACTCGCAGACATTCTTTAAGTCACTCGGCCTAAACGGCTTTGCTGACTTTTCCCACTCTCCGTTTTCGATTTTATCGTAATCGCCCTCGAAAAGCTTCCATTCGCCTGTCTTTGTAATGCCGATTGTAACCGGAGTAAACTTCTTTTTATCTATTGCCCTCAGAACCGAAGCGGCCGACATTTGCGACACTTCATGCTCCGTGGATTTTCCGCCAAATATGATACCTATCTTTTTCATTTTCCAGCTCCTGATGTCTTCCGCGAGGTTATCTGACCTCATCTCCCGGAATTGAATGTGTTTCCTTGATAAATCTGATGAGTCCGTCAATGTGTCTGCCGGCTACCTCTGAAGCCTTTGCGGCATCGCCCGCCTTTATCGCCCGGAGGATTTCCTCATGCTCGTCGATCATGCTCTGCACGATGTCCGAATCGCCGTAATATATGTAGCGAAAGCGCACCACCATTTCCTGCAGCTCCGTAACGAGCGTCAGCAGTGTGGTGTTGTGGGATGCCTCTGCGATTGCTTCGTGGAAACGCTCGTCGCACTTAATCAGCTCGCGCGAATCGGTGTTTCTCTTAATTTCGGCCTCGTAAGCCTTTGCGCAGGCCTCGATGCGCTGAAAGTCTGCCTGATTGCCGCGGGTTGCAGCATAGCTTGCAGCGAGCTTGTCCATGTGCTGCCTTACTTCGAGGATGCCGATCATATCAGCTCTGGATACCTGCGAAGTGTATGCGCCGTGGCGCGGCTCCACTACAACGAGACCTTCCTTTTCCAGCTTTTTTATCGCCTCTCTGATCGGTGTGCGGCTGACTCCCATCTTTATTGAAAGCTCTACCTCCATCATCCTGGTACCCGGCACGATATTGCCTGCGAGGATGTCCTGACGGAGCTGGTCGTAAACCACTTCACTGAGAGGTCTGTGTTTCTGTATTTCTAATTTCATTTGGGCTCTCCTTTTTCGTTAGATTGTCCTGACTGCAAATGTTGACTTGTTCTTTTTCTTTAGTATGTGTGCCGCCTCTTTGGCCTCGCCTTTGTCCCTGTAAAGTGCGAACACCGTCGGCCCGCTGCCGCTCATCATGACCTTTAGCGGATGCCCCTGGTTTCGAAGCTCGCTCTTTGTCGCCGCCACGGCAGAATTCCTTTTTATCGTATAAAGCTCGAGCAGGTTGCCCATCTCGTCAGCGAGAAGCGCATCGTCGCCGGTCTTTATCGCATGCTCTATCACTTCGGCTCTCGGATGGTGGACATGAATGCCGTCCGCTTCCGCCTTTTCAAGCTCTTCATCAATGCCGCCGTAAACGTCCTTTGTGGACACCTTTACGTTTGGCTTTGACAGCACTGCATACATGTCAAGAGGTGTTGCCGCGGACACTTCCGCGCCTGTCCCTCTGCCTATTGCCGCCGTTATGGCAAGCGGGTCCTTGTTTATATCTCCGCCAAGCGGAAGATTTGTCGCCGCCACAGTCATTACGCAAAACGGCACATCAGCGCCGAGAGGCTCTGCAAGCTCACAAAGCTGTGCCACACCAAGCTTCAGCCCCCACAGGCGGTTAACCGCATGAAGCACTGCCGCCGCATTGCTGCTGCCACCCGCAAGCCCTGCTGCCACCGGGATTCGCTTTTTGATATCAATGCGAAGCTTGTCGCCGCCGTGACCTGTACCAAAGCGCTCTGCCATCAGCTGCGCTGCCTTGAAGGCCAGATTTCTCTCGTCGGTAGGCAGGTACGGCCTGTTCGTCGACACTTCGATTTCCACCGTTTCGCGGCTCTGCGAAGATGCCAGCTCGTCGTCTCTGCTCCCGAAAGGGAACCACCTGACCATAACGGAGTCTGCGAGGTCGACGGCCTGCATAAAGGTCTCCACCTCGTGATAGCCGTCTTCACGCTTTCCCCTGATGTCGAGCGATATATTAACTTTTGCAAAAGAGTTTAATACAATCTTTTTCATAATAACAACCGGGGTGCGACAGACGCGCACCCCCATAATCCTATTTGCGTCCTCTGATATATTTGCTTCCCGCCGCCGAGATAGGACGAGGTCCCTTTACTCTCTTTACGTCGGAATTAGCAGCTTCATCTTCGTCAGCCATTAATTCTCCGCTCTTCATGAGCTTTTTTCTGGCGGCCTCTAAATCCGCCTCGTGTCTGGCTGCCCTTTTAGCTTCACTGGCCGCCTTCTTTTCCTTATCCTTCTGGTCCTTTGCAACGATGTCCTCGATGCTCTTTCCCGTTTCCTTTGCGACCTTGTATGGATTTACCTTGTCGTCACCCTTTCTTGCAGTCTGCTGCTTTGCCGCTGCACCGCCGCCGTCCTTCTTCATTGCCTTTGTGCTGAAGATGACCATGCCGACCATCATAACGCCCATCATTACCATGTTTACGGTCGTTGCTCTAGTCTGGTTCAATGTTGAAAAGGTAATCTTTACGTCCTCACCGAGCTCTGTGCCGTCAGCGGCAAGAAAATCCGATGATAATGTTACCGTATATTCTGTGTCCTGCTTTACCAGCGCCTGGTTTTCGGTTTCAACCAGTGCCATAGCAAGTCCTTCTTCTTTCTCGCTGTAGAAAAGCTTTACGGGAAGCACTTCGCCGTCGGCATCCTTTACCGTGATGCACTTTGCGTTATGCTTTACGTTTGCTTCATTTAATACAGGCTGATTAAAGTATAGCTTGATGCCGAAATTGTCGATTGATGTGTTCGTTTCGCCGTCATACGGATAGGTCTTTTCTACCGTGAAATCTCCTGCGGCAAATACTACACCGCTGAGCATCATTACCGTTATCAGCACCAGGCTCAAAATCGCGCCTAATCTCTTCATTTTGTTTCATCCTCCGATAGTCTGTTTTTTTCACGCAAGGTTTTAAAAAACCTCTTTAGTATTGCCGAGCATTCACCCTGCATGATATCGGTCTCGATTTCTACGTGGTGATTCAGCTTTGGCTCCTGAAGAACATTCAGCACAGAGCCTGCCGCGCCCGCCTTTGGATCCATTGTCCCGATGTGAACCTTTTTGATTCTGGACCAGATCATGGCACCCGCGCACATACTGCACGGCTCGCAGGTCACATACATCTCGCAGCCTGTAAGCCTCCAGCCCCCGAGAGCCTTTGCCGCCTGCCTGATTGCCATCATCTCGGCGTGCGCTGTAGGGTCTTTCGAGGTCTCGGTGAGATTGTGCCCTCTGCCGATTATTTCGCCGTCTTTTACTATGACTGCTCCGATTGGAACTTCGCCCAATTTTTCGGATATTTCAGCCTCTTCCAAAGCGTATTCCATATAATTAATCATGACTAATCTAATATATCATAAAGCATGTTCTTTTTCAAGTACAATTAAGTACAAAGCGAGGAGAGCGACAACAAAAAACCCCTCACTTGGAGGGGCCTTACTTAGAGGAGTTTACCTGCATCCGTCTTTACACATTGAAGCGGTCATATTTTTTATAGCAGTCGGTGCAAAGCTTTTTGCCTTCAAATATGTGAATCCAGTTCGCGCCGGTGCTCTCACCGCAGCATTCGCAGGTGTAGGATTCAAAGATGCGCGCATGCTCCGGCACTTCAATCTTTGTTTCCTTTACGTCGAACATGTCTTCCTGCTTGCAGTCGGTGTAGTATTTCAGCGCCTCTTCACGGCTCATCTCACCGACAGGCTTTCTCAAAACCAGGCGAACCGATTTGCCCGTCTTGCGGTTATAGAAGGAAAACGCCTGCTTGCCGGTCATATGGAAGAGGAGGTTTCCCTTGCCTACGCTGCAGCCCAAAACCGCCTGAATTGCGTCAACTCCGCAGGCATCATTTTCCGTAATGCATACAAGCTGCTCATCCTCGGAAAAAGTAATTCCCAAAAGGTCTATCGCATAGAGTGCGGCTCTGAAGCCAATAGTCAGTCCCGGGCAGACGTGACCGTGAAATGCAGCCGCCTTTTCCCACAAAGCTTTTTTATCTATCATTTATAATTCTCCTTTTATTTAACATCCGGGAACGGTATTATAACCGGCACCCCTCCGTAATTTTCAATATGTACATGCATGCCGTACACCGCCTCTATGTTGCTTGCAGTCATTACCTCGCGTTCACCGCATGCATAGACCTTTGCATCCTTTAGAAAAAGGAACCTGTCGCAATAACGTATGGCGAGGTTTAGGTCATGCAAAATCGTAATAACGCAGATTTGGTGCTCGCGCGCAATTTTCTGCACGGTCTGCATTACATCATGCTGATTGCGCGGGTCGAGATTGCTTGTTGGCTCGTCGAGAAGGAGCAGCTTCGGTTCCTGCGCCAATGCACGCGCCAGCATAACCCTTTGCGCTTCCCCGCCGGAAAGCTCGGAAACGTTGCGAAGGATATATTTCTCGAGCCCCATTCGCTCGATGATTCCCATCGCAATTTCTCTGTCCTCTTCGGTGGTGTCCCACTTGATATAAGGCTTTCTGCCGAGCAGCACCGCATCAAAAACTGTCATATTTACCACGGTCGTATTTTGCGGCACATAAGCGATATGCTGCGCCATATCACGGCTTGTCATCGAAAAAACATCCTTGCCGGCAACCGTCACCGTGGCACCCACAGTCGGATTAATTCGGTCTATACATTTTAGAAGCGTACTCTTTCCCGCACCGTTGTTTCCAAGCACCGCCAGGCATTCTCCCGCTCCGATGTCAAAGCTTACTCCGTCGAGCACATTTTCTGCGCCCGCTTTGTAAGCGTAGTTGATATTTTTAACCTCAACCATTGCGTCCCACCCCCTTAAAAAGCAGGAACAGGAACATCGGCGCGCCGAGGAACGATGTCAGGGCACCTATCGGCAAAATTACCGGCGCCACCACGGAGCGGCCGACCGTATCCGCAAGAATCAAAAGGAGCGCGCCCGCAAAAGCGGATGCCACCAAAAGATAGCGATAGTCGTTGCCCACAAACCTGCGCATTATGTGTGGTGCCACGAGGCCCACAAAACTGATAATTCCTACAAACGATACTGCCGTAGCCGCGAGAAGCGAGCAAATCCCCATACTGACCAGCATCACGCTGCGAGTGTTTACACCGAGGCTCTTTGCCGTATCGGCGCCCGCTTCCATAGCGTTGTAGTTCCAGCGGTTGAACATAAAATATAACATGGACAGTGTGAGTGCACACGCCAAGATCAAAAGTTCCGTCCAGTTCGTGCTGCCAAGGTTACCAAAGGTCCAGAAAACGATAGCCCCAAGCTTTGTGTCGTCGGTGAAATATTGGAGCAGCGTGCTTCCGCCCGCAAAGAGCGAGCTCATGGCAACGCCCGCCAGAATAAGGCCTCCCGGCCCCACATCTTTTTTGAACTGCGAAATCGCGATAATTACCGCTGTCGCAAACGTTCCGCACACAAAGGCGCACAATGTTACAATGTACGGATTGTTGATGGTGATTGCGGAAGTCGCTGTCGCCGAATTGACTACGCCACCGCCAAAGACCACAATACCGAAAGCTGCACCAAACGCTGCGCCCTGCGATACGCCTAGTGTCGAGGCCGACGCAAGCGGATTTCGCAGAACGCATTGCATAACAACGCCGGCGGCCGCAAGCGACGCACCAACGAGAATTGCCGCAACTACTCGCGGTAGGCGGATGTTCAATATAGTGGTTCGTGACAGATTGTCTCCGCCGCCGCAAAGAACTTTCACAATCTCCGACATCGGAATCTGTATAGACCCGACGCCGACTGCGTACAGTGCAACAAAAATCATAGCTATGACGGATATTGCAAGCGTTAACTTTTTTCGCCCCGCATATCTGTTGTATGCCAGAAGATTTTCGTTGAGAGTTTTACCCATTTTTAGTCTCCGAGAGTTACCTTACCGTAGCCTGCACCTGCATCCTTTAAGACCTGGAGGTAATCAGGCTCGCCGATAAAGAATGTGAAAATTTCAGCTGCCTTTGCATCGAAATCGATGTCGGCAAATGCTTCAGGATAGAGAAGCGATCCTACAAAATATGAAGAAACGAGAGGAATCTCTACATTTGACCAGTGATAGGTTGAGTTTGGCCACTGGTACAGCTCGCCGTTCTTTACAGCCTTTAACTGCTTGAAATATCCCGGATTGTCTGCGTAATCGTTGCGAACGAGCTCCATGGAACCTGCATCAAAGAAAATCATATCCGGGTCCCATGCGATGATCTGCTCGCGGTCTACCATTACGCCGCTTGAACCTGTCTGACCGCTTATGCCGTCAGCCACATCATTTGCGTGGAGAGTTTCGAATACACTGTAGTTGGTATAAACACCATCAATACTGTGTGAGCCCTTGAATGTAGCACCTGCACCGAGAACGGTCGGTTTGCCCTCTTCAGGAATGTCCTTTGTGCGGCTGTCGAGGTCCGCAAGGCTGTCGTTGATGTAAGAGATTACTTCTTCAGCTCTTTCGGAAACGCCGCATGCATCGCCAAGAGTGCGGAAGCATTCCTCGTATTCAGGGCTGAACAAATTTGCTTCAGGAACGGCTACTACAGGGATACCTGTCTGGTTCTGAATGTTGTCAGCAACATCTGCTGTATAGTTGCAAAGGATGATGTCAGGTGCTGCCTGGATGATTTCCTCGGCATAATAAGCGGTCTCGCCCATAGCGTCGGTTCCAACATTCGGGAGCTGTGCCCATTCTTCGCGATGCGGATAAGCATAAGCCATAATAGGGCTTGAAGCGATTTCGCACTCGCCGATGCCGACGAACTTGTCAGCCAATCCGAGGTATACGCACATTCTCGGAGTATTGCCGAGAGGCACGATACGTTCGATTGTTGCCGGAATCTCTACCACGCGGCCGATACCATCCGTAAATGTCCTTGTCTCGGAGCCGTTATCCGCAGGTGTGTCGGTTGCTCCGCATGCAGCCATGGCAAAGACCATGGTCAGCGCCAGTAAAATTGAAAGAATCTTTTTCATTACAATAGCCTTCCCTTTCTGTATTTTATCCTCTTGATTTTCCGTGCACGTAATTTACGCCACTCAAAGCGAATTATAACAGAAAAAGGAAGGCTTGAGAAACTCCCCGGGGGGTTATTTTCATTTGCTGTGCCGTCATTCTCCGGTGAGAATGTCACCGCTCTCCGAGACGCCGATGACCTTTTCGCCGCGGGCGATGAGGTTTTCCGTATAAGCGATAAGCTCCGGGGTCAGTCTCTCTCCCGGGCAGGCAATAGGTATCCCCGGTGGGTAAGGAATGATTGCGCCTGTGCAGATAAGCCCGGCTGCGTCTTTCAGCGGCACAGGTCTTCCATCCTGTGGCACTTCGCAAAGCTCAAGCGCAGCGTAGGCTTGAATTTCGCTATCGCTTCGTCTATTTACGATAGGCGTTGCCTTTGATGCCTTCTGCCTTTTAGCGATGTCCTCAAGTGCGGCTGCAAGACGCTCGTAGTGCTCGCGTCTGCCGCCGATTCCGGTCATTCCCATCAGGATATTGCCCGTCGTAAGCTCTGCACGAACCCTGTATTTCATCAGCTCATCCTCGAGCATGCCGCCAGTGAGGCCGAGTGCGCTCATGTCCAAATTAAGCTTTGTCATGTCTAGGCGCGGCGCCTTCATTATGTTCAGACCGTCTATTTGCGATAGACGATTCCATGCGTATTCCAGGTTCTCGCGCCATCTCTTCGCAAGCTCTTTTCCGTGCTCCGAAAGAATCGCGGCATTGATGTCGAGGCTCGCCATTAAAAGATATGACGGGCTGGAGCTTTCAATCATCTGGAGTCTGTCTTCAAGCACGAGCTTTGACACTCTGTCCGAGCAAAGATTAAGTACCGCAGACTGTGTAAACGAAGCAAGCGTTTTGTGTGTGCTGTTTACGACAATATCCGCGCCACAGTCTTCAGCGCATTTCGGCATTTCGTCCCATATACCGTCAAAGAGCTTTAAATGCGCTCCGTGGGCCTGGTCGACAATCAGCACCTTTCCTGCAGCGTGTACTGCTTCTGCGATGGAGGCGATGTCCGAGCAGATTCCGTAGTAGTTCGGGCTTGGCAGGATTACAGCGGCTGCGTCAGGATTCTCCGAAAGGAGTCTCTTTATTTCTCCCGTTGCAATTTCGCCTGTGATGCCGCATTCCTCTATCATTTCGGGGTAGGCGTAAACAGGGTGTATGCTGCCCAGACGCAGCGCATTGAAAATCGATTTGTGCGAATTACGTGCCATTATGATCTTTCCGCCGCGCGGAACTGCAGACAGTATTGCCGCAATCAGCCCCCCGCTGGTGCCGTTTACGAGCAGGTAGGAATCGCGTGCGCCGTAAAGACGGGCGTAGCTTTCGCGTACCTCTTTTATTATTCCTTCGGCTTTGAACAGATTGTCCGCGCCGATGACCTCGGTGATATCGCAGTCCATCATTTTTTCGAGGAATTCGCCGTAACCAAATTCCCTGTAAATTTCTGCGCCTTTATGCCCAGGCATATGAAACGAGGCGTAACCCACATCCGCATTTTCTGTAAGAAAGCCTGTTATCGGCGTTTTTGTGTTTCCCATTCCCGTCCTTTCCAATCTGGGGACAGGCACCAAATTCGCCTTTTTTCCAATTTGGTGCCTGTCCCTAAATTCGCCTTTTTTGGTATTAATTGAGGGCAGCCAATGCCTGCCCTCAATCTACGATTCTTTTTTAATCTTTTTCAATATGTCATTTTTACAGATTACATCTGTTACAGCTGCTATTTAGAAATCTTTTCTACGCCGCCCATGTACTTGCGAAGTACTTCAGGGATGATAACAGAACCGTCAGCCTGCTGGTAATTTTCGAGAATTGCCGCAGTAGTACGACCGATTGCAAGTCCCGAACCGTTTAATGTATCCACGAACCCCGGCTTTGAACCCTTTTCGGAAGGTCTGAAGCGGATGTTTGCGCGTCTTGCCTGATAGCTCTCGAAGTTCGAGCAGGAAGAAATCTCTACATATCTGCCGTATGAAGGCATCCAAACCTCGATATCGTATGTCATTGCCGAGCTGAATCCGAGATCGCCTGTAGAAAGACGAACTACTCTGTACGGCAGACCGAGCTGCTTTAATACTTCCTCAGCGTCGTTTGTGAGGCTTTCAAGCTCAGCATAGCTGGTTTCAGGCTTTACAAATTTTACGAGCTCAACCTTGTTGAACTGGTGCTGGCGGATGAGGCCTCTGGTGTCGCGGCCTGCGGAGCCTGCTTCAGCTCTGAAGCAAGGAGTGTAAGCGGTATAATAAATAGGAAGCTCAGCTTCGTCGATAATCTCCTGAGCGCGGAGGTTTGTTACAGGAACCTCTGCTGTAGGAATCAGGAAGAAGTCCTTCTGAGGAACATAGAACATATCCTCTTCAAACTTCGGCAGCTGGCCTGTGCCTGTCATAGCTGCACGGTTTACCATGAAAGGCGGCAGAATTTCAGTGTAATCCTGGTCGATTGTGTGCAGGTCGAGCATGAAATTCATTACGGCTCTCTCGAGGCGAGCACCGAGGCCCTTGTAAACAGTAAATCTGGTGCCTGCAATCTTTGATGCTCTTTCGAAATCGAGAATGTCGAGATCTGTTCCGACATCCCAGTGAGCCTTTGCTTCGAAATCAAACTTTGTAGGTTCTCCCACCTTGCGGAGCTCTACGTTTGCGCTATCGTCCTCACCAATCTGAACTTCAGGATTTGGAGTGTTTGGAACGTTCAGGAGCGCGTCGCGGAGATCCTCTTCAATCTGAGCCACCTCTGCATCGAGCTTTTTGATGTTCTCGGAAAGCTCCTTCATTTCAGCCATGATTTCGGTAGTATCTTCACCGGCCTTTTTCTTTTGAGGGATGAGCTTTGAAACCTGATTCTGCTTGCTCTTCATAGCCTCTACCTCTGCGAGAACCGCTCTGCGCTTCTCATCGAGTGCAGGAATCTTGCTGATGCCAAAATCGCCCTTGCATCTTCTCTCAACAGCAGCCTTGACGCCCTCATAATCTTCTCTGATGCGTTTAATGTCTAACATTGTATTCTCCTTAGTATTACTTGTATTTATTTTATGTGGCGGCATGGGCTACCGCCTGCCTGATTTAAAACAAATTCTTTTCGTACATCGCGTAAGCCATTCTGAGGTCATCAACCATGCGCTGACACTCAATCTGAAGGTCTGATGCGAGGTCAAACGCCTCGGCATCGAGCGCTTCCGTGATGCGTGTAATCATCGAAGTTCTCTCGAGACTGTCGCGTCCGATAGCGTCGCGCAGCTCTGCAATGTGCATCCAGTTCGCTACATCGTAGTTCGTGCAGTCATTGTCATTGTGCTTTTTGCGGCACCTGCGGATGATTTCCATAGTGTTCGGAAGTATTCTGTTGCGAAGCTCCAGTGCCCACTGGTGGATGGTCGCTTCCTTGTACGACTCTAGCACCAGCTCGGTCATTACGTCGTCGCGCTTGAAAATCTCAAGGCGCTCCGGATACTTCTCGAAAGCGTTGATATTTTCCCAAACGGTGCGCGGTGCAATGCCAAAGAGCTTGTCGCGCTCCTCCGGTGTGTACTCTTCGAAAACGTCACACTCGCTGCGGTACTCTCTGTCTCTTTCGAGGTAGAAGTCCTCTTCGCCGTACTTCTTGCTGATGCTTGCCAGAAGATCTTTTGGTGTCTTCTTTGCCTCGAGCGCTGCTTTTATACCATCGAGCATAGCCATATAGCCCGCTGCGATAACCAGATAAGTGTTGCTGCGCGGGTTAGGCGATCTCAGCTCAAAGCGCGTCGCCATCGAAGAGCTGGCGTCTCTGACCAGTCCCACCAGTACTGTACGGTTTCTCGAAGGCATCTCTACGGCACGTCCGAGAGATGTTACTATACAAACCGGCGCTTCAAAGCCCGGCTTTAAGCGGTTGAACGCATCGTTTGTCGAGCTTACGAAAGGATTGATTACTTCGTAGTTCTTTAATATGCCTGCCAGCGCGCCAAAGCCGATAGGGCTCAGGTAATCTTCCTTTGGATTAAGCGCTGAGAAGAGGTTTACCTTGCGGCCGTCCTTCAGGCTTACGGCAATTCCCATGTGGGTATGCGCACCGCTTCCGGCTACGCCCGGCACAGGCTTTGCCATAAAGGAAACCTCCAGGCCATGGCATCTGAATATATCTCTTACGACATACTTTACCATATTTTCGTTGTCCGCTGCCTGCATCGCATCGGCATATTTCCAGTCAATTTCGAGCTGCTCCATTACGTGGTCGTAATTTCCGGAGTTGCCCATCTTTGCCTTTACACCGCCTACTTCCTTGTGTCCCATCTCCATCTCGAATCCGTAACGGTCGAGAATAATGAGGGAATCTTCAAGGGCGGTGCGGACCGGACCGATAGTTCTCTTCCAGTACTGCTCTTTCAGAATCTGAGCTGTTGAAAGCTGCTCGCGGTCTGCTTCATCATCCGGTGTCTTTACCCAAAACTCCAGCTCTGTGGCAGAGGTCAGGATAATGTCCTCAATATCTTCTGCGCTGTCAATCGGCAGATACTCGCAAACGTACGGATTTTCTTTTATCAGTTCCTTCAGATCTTCTTTGAAGTTCTTTATCGCATCCCGTAGGATTACCCTCGATCCGACCTCGTTTGTGTCGTTGTGAAGCAGAAAGGCCGGAATGCGAAGTGTTCCGATCGGAAGACCTGTAGCTCTGTCTATGTTTTTATAGTTGTAATCCACATACCAGTTGACTTCGGTATCCGGTATGATATCTACCTTTGCGTTATTAAGCTGCGCTATCTTTGGCAGCACTACGCTGGAACCGTCTGTCTGGACGCCGTGCTTTAGGAGGTTGTCCATATTTTCCAGGAAGAGTCTTACCGGTATCTTTTCGTCGGTATCGTTACCGCCGAGGTCGATTCCCACGATAGAGACGAACTCTATCTCGGGATGCGCCTCGAGCAGTGTTTTTATTTCTTTTTTACTGTGTCTATCTGCCGGAATGGTAAATAGCATTTTGTCATAATCAAACTCCAGCATATTTTCCTCCATATAGTCGTTAGTCTTGTTTAAGCAGCAGGTTCAGCTGCGGTCTCCGGCTCTGCAGCGGCCTCTTCAGTGCTTACGCCTTCTGCAAGCTGCGTAAGGTAAGACTGAAGCTGGTCGAGATATGTGCCGTAAGCTGCCCAGTTGCCGTTTTGCTGTGCCTGTACAGCCTTGGCGTAGGCTTCGTTGGCCTTTTCAATGAGCTGTGCCTGGCTGTAGCCGCCGTCCTCAGGGGTTTCGATGTCCGTGCCGGATGGTGTGCCCTGGTTGCTGCCGTCGCTTGCGCCAAAGAGGGAAATCAGTGCTTCCTCGAGAGTCTCTTCGTATGCAATTCTGTCATTATATGCAACGATTACTCTCTTTACCTCAGGGATAGAGGAGTTTGTTGCTTCCAGATAAACAGGCTCTACATAGATGAGCGAGTTCTCGATAGGAATTACGAACATGTTACCACGGGTGTAGGTAGAGCCGGATGAATTCCAAAGTGAGAATTCCTTTGAAATCTCGGTGTTCTGGTCAATCTGAGCCTCTATCTGTTCAGGACCGTAGATAATCTTGTTCTTTGGCAGCTGGTAGAGAACCAGCTCGCCGTAGTGCTCGCCGTCGTTACGCGCAACGAGGAGCGACATCATGTTCTGCTTGTCCATAGGCGTATAAGGAATAGTGTTTACAAACTCTGCCTGTGTTTCGCCCGGAAGCTTCATGATGTAGTAGTTTGGCGACATCTGCTGCTTTGTGATGCCGTAGATTTCATTTGCAATTGCCCATTTATCCTCGTTCTGATAGAATACCGCAACATCTTCCATGTGGTATCTCTGGTATACGCTCGCCTGAATCGAGAAGAGCGCGTTAGGATATCTGAGGTGAGCTCTGAGTCCTTCCGGCATCTGATCTATACTCTTGAACAGTGCAGGGTAAATCTTTTGCATTGTCATCGCGATAGGATCCGTTTCGTCAACGATGTAGTAGTCCGTAGTACCGTTATATGCGTCGATAACAACCTTTACGGAGTTCCTTACGTAGTTGATGGATGTATCGCTTGCATAAGGCTCGGAGTAAGGATAATTAGAGCTGGTTGTGTATGCGTCGATTATCCAGTAGAGCTTGCCGTCAACGGTTACCATGTACGGATCCTTTTCGTATGAAAGGTAAGGCATGATTGTGCTGACTCTCTTTGTAACGTCTCTGTTAATGATAATCTTTGAATCGCTGGTGATGTTGGTTGAAACCAGAATCTTCAGCTGCTGCTCTCTGACAGTGAACATGAATCTGTTCAGCAGGTTCAGCTTGATTCCCGCAGTTCCGTCGTACTGGTTGTACTTGTTGCCTGCGCCGTCAGGATAGTCGAATTCCTGCTCGTTCGTGTTTACGAGGATATAGTTGTCAGTCAGCTCGCCGAAATAAATTTCAGGTCTGGTAATCTGAATCTCCGGAATATCCGACTCCGGCGGAATGTTCTGGATCAGCATATCCGGCTGGCCGGAAGCTGTAATCTTGTCTACTCTTGAAAGAGTGATGCCATATCCGTGAGTATACTTCAGGTGTCTGTTCAGCCATTCCTCGCTGATCTTGCTCTCGTCGATTTCACGAGCGGAGAGGAATACCTGGGTATATTCACCGTCAATCATATATCTGTCGACATCAACACCGTTAAAGGTGTAGTACTGTCTGATTGACTGAGTCTGGTTGTAGAACTTCTTTGTAGGCTCGTAGTCGTTGATTCGAATATTGTTTATAGTCTCCGGATTGTTTTCGATGTCCGTCGCAGTCAGGGAGCTTACAGAAGCAAAGTTTCTCGTATCAACCTCGTCGAGTCCGTAAGCATACTGCGTGTATTCGATGTTTCTTTCCAGATACTTGCTTTCCTTGTTGATTTCGTCAGGCGATACTACGTAGTTCTGCACAAGAGCTGCCGCTCCGGTTCCCACAAGGCCTACCGCAATCATCAGTACCGGTACTGTAAGCGAAACAAGGACGCTTCGCTTTGATACGCCTATCACCAAAGTGAATGCCGCAACAACGGCCAGTCCCATAATTATTCTGTACATCCACAGCGTAACGTTTACATCTGTGTAGCCTGCGCCGTACAGCACGCCGGTGCTCGAGTAGAGCAGGTCGTACTGGCGAAGGAAGAAGCTGATGCCCACCATCAGGAAGAAGATGATGCCCAGCACAGTAAGCTGCTTGCTTGCGATGTTCAGAAGGTGCTTGAAGTTGCCGTCGTCGAACTGCTTGGTCTTTCTGCGTGAGCCTGCCTTTTTGCCTATGTTCTTGCCGAACTTCTTGAAGGCGTCCTCGAAGGAGGAAACATTGCCGCCGAAGCGCTCTTCCTCGTCGTACTCTTCGGAATCTACGTCAGTGCCGTACTGAGGGCCATCGTCTTCGACTTTCTCGAAAATCTGAGGCTTGCGCAGCGAAATCAGAGTCATGTAGTAGACTACGGTAAGCGCAGCGAACGCCACGATGACGAGCATCAGGATGTCGTTTAATGTCTTGATGAAGTCGAGCTTGAAGATGTAGAACGAAATGTCGTGACCGAAGAGTGGGTCGTCGATATCGAATTTTGTGCTGTTAAAGAATTCCAGCGCCTTGAACCAAAGGTTCTTTGTGCTTAGGTAGGTTACAATGGCACTGAATACTGCCGAGTAGCCGAGTCCTGTCAGGCGGAAAATCTTTTCGTTTGGTGTGTCGTTTGATGCCACCTTTTTGTAGTATCCGCGCTTTAACATCATCAGATACATGTAGGACAGCAGCAAAACAACCACAAATACAGGTATTCCTATCTTTAGCTGCGTAAAGAGCTTTGTGAAGAATACACTGATATACCCCAGTTCTCTGAACCAAAGGAAATCGGTAATGAAGTTAATCAGCGTCATGAAAAGTCCAAACAGGAGAATCAGGACAACGATTATCACTTTTACCTTTGCACCGCTTTTTTTCTGTTCCAAATTACTAAACCTCCGTTAATCTCTATTTACTGCTCAGTGTGTAGCATTCAGCTACCTTGAGCTCAAAGTTTATATCTGCGAGATAGTAAACCATTTCATAAGTTGCTGTAGTTATCTCGCCCTTCTTTGAAGTAGTCGTAATGGTTTCTCTGTCCCAAACGAGGAAGCCTCCGGAAACCTCTCTGATTTCGCCGAGCGCGAGTTCCTTCATAATCTTTTCGGAAGCTCCGACACTGGCCTTTTTGCAGTTTGAATACACCTTGCTGTCAGGAGCGATCAGCGTGAATACCGTCTCGTCTCCGCTGTTGATATAGTCAATCCAAAGCGAATTGTACTTTACCAGCGTGTCGGCAACCGCCATGTCGGAGTAAATCGGGGTCTGATTCAAGTCTCTGTACCAAATATTGTACTCGAGAGGCTGAGATTCTGTGATTCTTTCCTCTTTGTAGGTTTCCGTCGGGTTGTAGCAAAGGTTTTTATCTGCCTTTACGGTAACGATGTTCGTGTTAAAGTTCTTTGCGTGCTCAACCAGCTGTGTAAGCGGGAAAGGGGTCCCTTCTTTAACTGCCTGCTCGTCTTCGATTGCTGCATCGGTAGTCGCCTGGTCGTCTGCAGGCGCCTCGTCCTTTTCAGACTGACCGACCTGTAAAACGATGCCGCTTAGATTTTTGTTTATGAACTTTGCAAGGCCGCTTTCCGGCATCAGCTGCTGGACGCCTATTAGGACCAACTCCATACCCAGCAGAATTGCCGCTATTATGATAAGCGCTTTCAGCACGCCGCCCTTTCTTTCGCCGTCTTCTCCGTCTGCGCCTTCGTCGTCGCTATCTGCATCACCGTAGCCGCATTCCTCGTCCGGATGGCCGAATATCAGGTCAAACGGATTTGGTTCGGGCTCGGACTCGGGCTCAGTTGATGCCTCCGGTTCAGCCGTAGGTTCAGGCTCAGCAGGTGCCTCCGGTTCTGTTGGCGCCTCCGGTTCGGGCTCAGCCTGTGCCGGCTCTTCCGATGCGAGTTCTGCAGGTGCCTCCGGTTCTGCAGGTTCGGGCTCTGCTGCCGGTGCCTGCGCCTCCGGTTCAGCTGCAGGTTCTGCTTCGGCCGGTGTCGGCTCTGTTGGTGTGGCCTGTGCTTGCGCCTGCTGTGCCGCTTTTTCCCTGCGACGGCGCTCTTTTTCTATTTCAAGCTCGAGAACATCCTTTTCGAGCTCCTTTGTATCGAACCTCTTCATCAGGCTTTCGTTATCCATGACGGCGTTCATCGCTTCGGACTTTTCATCCTTTTGAGCTTCGATGGATTTTCTTTCAGCCTCAGCATCCTTTAAATGCTGAACGGGATCGAAGATTGATCCTGTTTCCTCCTTTGGCGCCTCTTCGTCAGGCTCCTCAGGGACTGCCGGCTCACCGCTCTTTATCGCCTCAAAGAAGCCCGTGAAGCGTTCTTCTGTTGTGGCCATCGGGCGCGGCTGCTCTTGTTCTTGCTCTTGCTGCGCTGCGGCTGCAGGCTGCTTTTGCGGCGTCTGCGGCTCCTGTGATGCGACTGGCTCCTGCTCCGGCTTGCTGTGAATTGCTGCCATGCTCTCTACATCGATTCTGGAAGAAATTGCGTCCCAATCGATTTCGGTGCCTTCCTTTATCGCCTTTTGTATTTCATCAACCTTTGCAGCGGCCGCAGGTGTGGCAGCGGCCTGTCTGCCACGGTTTACTCGCTCGTATTCGCTGTCGAGAAGCTTCTGGTATTCGTCGAGTTTTTGGTTGAACGTGTAGAACTTCTCGATTTTCGCAGAGCCTTTTGCCGCTGCGGTGCGCTGCATGTCTCTGTTTATGTCGGCTTCGGTGAGCGGCTTTATTTCCTCTTTGCGTTCAATTACCGGAGTCTTGCGGCCATCCTCGTGCTTTTCGTAAATTTGTAGCTTTTTCCAGTCGACCTCATATTCGTCGTTGGTCTTTGGAGTGCGCTTGAAATCTTCGACATTCCAGGTGAACTCGCTTTCTTTTGGCTTCTGTGGCTCCGGCTCGGTATGCGGCTGCATCTGCTCTTTCGGTTCAGGTTCGAACTCAGGTATGAACTTTGTCGGTTTTGGCGGCTCCTGCGGAGGCTGCGGATTCTGCACATAAACGGTCTGCTCATATCCCGGCGGCATCACCGGTGAGTATGTGCTTTGAACCTGAGGTATGCTTAAATCTGCTTCTATTGGCAATCTGTTGCCGCAGTTGCTGCAGAATATATCTCCGTTTCTGGCTGCTCTACCACACTTGTTGCAATACATTTGCTGTCTCCTTCAATAAATCCTTTAATCAGGGAATCAGGCCTTTATACTTGCCTCTATCTCCTCTCGGGTGTAAACCTTTCCCGTTTTATCTCTGTTACAATCCCGCGTCATGTATTTCAATGGGCGGAATTCGGTGTCCTGTCTGTTTTGTTCCGGCATCACATCTGCAATCGGCTTTGCGGCCTGTACTTCTGCGGCCTGCTGCGGCTGCAGGGAAGCTTGCTCCGAGCTGTAAGCCTGCTGCGGCGCGTACTGCGCGGCTTGTGCGGCTTGCTCTGCCTGCGCGGTCTGCGTGACCGGCTGCTGCACCAGCACTGTGGCACTGCCCGACTGAACCAGTACTGTCGGCTGGGCGGGAGTCTGAGGCTGTGGCTGTGGTGGCGTCTGGGACCTATTTTTCGCTGCTTCCTCGGCGGCTCCGCAGAGCTCTGATCGGATTTCATCAAGCGTTTCGCTGATATGCTCCAGCGTTTCGCTGTGGTCGTTTACTTTCCAGTACCAGAGTTTTGCGCTTCGGAGGATTAGCCACAACACAAAAATCAACGCTACCGCGCCCACTAAAACGAAAGGTGTGTCCGGGTAGGTTGTCAGTATTTCTTGTATTTCTTGAAACCAGCTGTCATTCATAGTCGGTAGTTGCTTTCCCCCTATACATATAGATAGTTTATTTTACCATAGAATCTTTGATTTTTCAAATGTTTTCAAAAGTTCGTGAGGGGTTGTTGCGGAGGGTGAAGGCTGTAATCTTTCTACTCGTTTATTTGGATTATTTGGAATTGGATTATTTGGAATTTAGCCGTGACGTTGACTATGGGCTGTATGTTTTTTGTTTCCGACTCCGAATTCGGATTATTTCGGGCAAATTTATAAAAAAGTTGTTTTTTCTTGTTGACAAAACCCTTGTCCAATGTTATATTACTTATTGTGCCGATTGGCTCAATTGAATATGCGTGATTAGCTCAGTTGGTAGAGCACCTGACTCTTAATCAGGGTGTCGTGGGTTCGAGCCCCACATCGCGTACCAAGGAAAAAACCGCTGAATTATCAGCGGTTTTTTTATTTCACAGATGTTCGCGCACAATTTCGAGGACTTCATCCTCGCCGGATTCGGCCGTCCAGTCGCTCGAGATAAGGCGCTTTATGAGGTCGTACATCCAGCCTTTGTAGTAGGCTATAATCTCCTCCGTTGTATTTTCTTTTTCTATCTTTCCGCTCTCGCAGAGCTTTTTCATAATATCTGCGATATCACTTTCCCCATACTCCACATCTATCATGCAGCGCTTTCTCCACTCATCGCCGTTTTTATCATACACACCCACCTTTACGTGGTTAAAATACGGCGATTCCGGAATCAGCTTCAAGACTTTTATATCATTAGCTTCCATACAAACTCTCTTTCTCCTGTCATTTTCCTGCCATCTTTCAATTATTGCCTACATCGTAACTGCAAATCGGTATGTCTTTAGACCTGTCCCTAAGTTAGCCTTTTTTCCACTCTGGGGACAGGCACCAAATTCGCCTTTTTTCCAATTTGGTGCCTGTCCCCAAATTCGCCTATTCCAGACTTTCTTCCTTCAGCCATTTACTGATTGGTTGCATTCTTATAGAGGTAGGTCACTATGTCGCATCTCGGTGCTGCGGTGCTTGCGTTCGATGCCTTGCCCGCAAAGCTTGCATTTATCATGCCGCGCTCCTCGGCCCACGCAAATGCGGCCTTGTAGTACGTATCGCCTAATTGCGATGCAGCTGTGGCGCTGATGTTTGAAGGCTCAGGCTCACCGTTTGCGCGCCATGTAAATGTCAGAACCTGCGCCTGTGTGCACCTGTTCTTTGGACTGAAGGTGTCCTCCGATGTGCCGGTTGTGATGCCCTTTTCTACGCCCCACAGCACTGCCTTGTAATAGTAGTCGCTCGGCTTTACATCGTAGAACGGATTTGTGTTGATTGTCGGCTCGGGGCTTCCGCTTGCTCGCCAGAGGAAGGTAAGAGTCTGGCCGCGGTCGCAGGTGCCCGCCGGGCTGAAGGTGTCCTCCGAAGTGCCGGTGGTGATGCCGTTATAGTAAGCCCACAGCGCCGCATCGTAAAAGTACGTCCCCTTCAGCACATCCTTGAACGGATTTTCCGCATCCTGCGGTACCGTTACCGTAGGTACCGGAATCGGATCGGTAGGGTCTGTCACTACTGCAGTTGTTCCTGCCGGCAGTTCGATATAGTAAAGCTTGCCCGCCTTATCCGGCGCCTTTGACACCAGGTAAGCAAGCTTGCCGTGCTGCAGTGCGATTCCGTAGATGCTGCCCTCGCTTCCGCTGTAGGTGAAGACTGTTTCGGTCTTTCCGCTTGACGGATTTACGCTGTAAATCCTGCTTGCATCGTTTACAAGAAGCAGGTTGTTTGCATAGGCAAGCGCCGAGTAGTTGTCTGTCCAGTAGGAGTTTGACTTTCCGTCCACCTTCCACTGCGTATTAAAGCTTGCGAGCGTTTTGCCCGCCTCGGTCTTTATGCTCAGCTTCTGAGAAGTGCTGCCCTTGCCCGAAATCTCCGGCTTGCAGTATTTGCCCGCCGCCGTATAGACGATCTGTGTGCGGGTGCCGTCCCAGAGCGCGCCGCTATCATAGCGTGTGTCAGGTGCGGCTTTTCCCGGGTTTGTGACTCCGGAAAGCGCCCAACCGCTGTGGCCTGTCGAAGCTATGCCGCTGTCGGAGCGCAGGAAGTTATCGTGGTTTACGCGGCCAATCATGTCGGGAACTGGATCGTCCCAGGTAACATCAACATGGTACCAGACGCCGTCAATCTTTACCTCATTCCAGGCGTGCGCTATGGCATCGCTGTCGACGAAGATGCACTCGAGGCCTGCGCGGTTGCACAGATCCTGATAAGCAAGCGCATATCCCTGGCAGACCGCCAGATGATCAACAAGCGCACCGTAAGCTGTGTAGTCTACGGCAGGCACGGTATTTGCCGCATAGTTTGCCTGATCGTAAACGCAGTTAAGCGCGAGGTAGTCGTGGAGCACGAGCGCCTTTTCCATATCGCTCATGCCGCTTTTAACCTGCGAAAGAGCGTCCTTCACCGCAGTCGCATAGGCGCGGTTATATTCGCGCATGCCTGTTTTGTCAAAAGCATCACAGTAGGAAAGAGTCAGCTTCGTTACCACCCTGCTTGCCGGATTGTACGAGCAGCTGTAGGCCCTGTTCACATGGAACTCCTCCGGGTGCTTGTGCCAAAACTCGTTTAGCACCGAGCTGATTTCGTCAACCTTTATTCCGTACGAAGTGATATCTATCGATGCGTCCCAAGCGCCGTAGGCTGCCAAAAGCTCGTCCTCAAGATTGCTGCTCAATGATGCCGCATACACGCCGCCCGGCAGGCCGGCAGGCACCGCCATAAGGCAAATCATTGCCGCAATCAGCACTGTTCCAATTAATCTCTTTATTTTACTCATAATGTCTGCAACCCTTTCTGTTACTAATTCATCGTTTATTTGCAATAAACATTTTAGGGGCGGATTGCCCTTCAACCTGTCCCTAAGTTTCCCTTTTTTCCAATTTGGGGACAGGCACCAAATTCGCCTTTTTTCCAATTTGGTGCCTGTCCCCAGATTAGCCTTATAGCAGCTCCGCTGTCAGGGTGTCGAGCTTTGCTTCGGATTCTGCGTTTAGCGCGCCCTTTATCGTAACGACGTTCTCTGCGAAGGTGATGCCCTTGCAGCCCTCGAGCATTGCCTGCATCTTTTTGGCTGCAACAGGACCCCATGCGCCGTTTTCGATTAGCGCAACGGTGCGGCTTTGGAATGACCTGTCAAGCAGATGATTTATGTAGTCCTTCATCGTAGGGAACATGTCGCCGTTATAGGTGGTCGTCGCAAGGACCACTTTTCCAAAGCGGAATGCATCTGCAACAGCCGCCGCCATATCGTCGCGCGCAAGGTCGTAAACAGCCACCTTCGGGCAGCCCTTGCTCTCGAGCTTTTCTGCGAGAAGCTCCGCCGCATGGCGGGTGTTGCCGTAAACCGATGTGTAAGCTATAACTATGCCCTCCTGCTCCACCGAGAAGGTCGACCATTTATCATAAAGATCCAGATAGTATCCCAAATTCTCGCTGAGCACAGGGCCGTGAAGCGGGCAAATCTGCGCGATGTCGAGACCTGCAGCCTTTTTAAGCACTGCCTGCACCTGTGCGCCGAACTTCGCCACGATGCCGATGTAGTAGCGGCGGGCTTCGTCGACCCACTCTTCCTCGGCATCCATTGCTCCGAACTTGCCAAAGCCGTCGGCCGAGAAGAGAAGCTTGTCCTTGATGTCGTAGGTCATCAGCACCTCCGGCCAGTGAACCATAGGTGCGCCAATGAACTGCAGAGTGTGGCCGCCGAGCTCCAGCTTGTCTCCCTCCGCCACAGTGAGGCTGCGGCCTGCGAAATCTGTGCCAAAGAAGCCCTTCATCATCGGGAAGGACTTTGCCGAGGAAACGATGGTTGCCTGCGGGAATGCTTCCATGAAGTCGGCGATGCTGCCGGAATGGTCGGGCTCCATATGCTGAACCACGAGGTAGTCCGGTGTACGGCCGCTGAGGACTTCGCGGATATTGCCGAGCCACTCCTCTGTGAAATGGCCGTCGACGCTGTCCATTACAGCGGTCTTTTCGCCTAAGATTACGTAAGAGTTATAGCACATGCCACTAGGCACATCAAACTGGCCTTCAAACAGGTCAATGTCATAATCGTTCACACCGACATATTTAACGGTGATGGTTATATCTTTGAGCTTCATTATTTCTGTCCTTTCCTATTTTGCCTTTGGGCCTGCTTCTACGATTGCCTTGTCCATGTTTGGATACTTCTTTGCAAAGTTTTCCTGGTACATCTTTGCAAGCTTGTTTGCCTGCTCATCGTATGCAGCCTTGTCTGCCCACATTCCACGAGCATCGAGCATTTCATCGGGAACGTTCGGACAGCTGGTTGGATAGTCCACATTGAATACGTCGTGATGCTTGAACTCAACCTTGTCAAAGTCACCGTTTAATGCGGCCGTAACCATTGCTCTTGTGTAGGAAAGCTTCATTCTCTTTGCGCCGTCAGCTGCACTGCCGCCTGCCCAGCCGGTGTTTACCATGTATACCTTCGTGCCGTATTTGTCGAGCTTTTCGCCAAGCATCTTTGCATAAACGCCCGGATCCATCGGCATGAACGGCTCGCCGAACAGTGTCGAGAAGGTAGGCTGCGGCTCTGTAACGCCGCGCTCTGTGCCGGCAAGCTTGCTGGTGAAGCCTGTTACGAAGTGATACATTGCAGCGTTCTTGTCGAGTCTGGAGATTGGCGGAAGTACGCCGAAAGCGTCTGCAGTAAGGAATACCACTACCTTTGGCACGCCGCCCACGCCCGGAATCTGGGCGTTGTTTATATAATGAACAGGGTAGCCGACACGGGTGTTCTCTGTAAGACTGTTGTCGGCAAAATCGAGTTTCCTTGTTTCAGGGTCCATGATAACGTTTTCTACCAGTGAACCGAATTTAATTGCGTTGTAAATGTCTGGCTCGTTCTCCGCGGAGAGGTTGATGCACTTTGCATAGCAGCCGCCTTCGAAATTGAATACGCCGTCCGGTGACCAGCCGTGCTCGTCGTCGCCGATGAGCTTGCGCGCAGGATCTGCGGAGAGAGTTGTCTTGCCTGTGCCGGAGAGGCCAAAGAAGATGGCCGTCTCGTTTGTTTCCGGATCCATGTTTGCGGAGCAGTGCATAGGCAGAACGTTCTTCTTTGTCATGACGTAGTTCATTGTGGAGAAGACGCTCTTCTTGATTTCGCCCGCGTAAGCGGAGCCTGCGATTACGATCAGGTGTGCTTCGTAGTCGATCATGATTGCAGCTTCGGAGTGGATGCCCTCGAGCTCAGGGTCGCACTTAAAGCCCGGTGCGCAGAGGATTGTGTAGTCAGGCTCGCCGTAGTTTGCGAGCTCTTCTGCTGTAGGTCTGATCAGAAGCTGGTGGATGAACATATTCTGGCTTGCGAGCTCATTGATTACTCTGAACTTCTGAGTGTATTTTTTGTCAGCGCCTGCAAAGCCGTCGAACACGAAGATTTCTCTGTTCTGCAGATAAGCGCAGAGCTTGTGACGTATGGAGTCAAACTTTTCTCTTGTGATCGGCTTGTTGACCTTGCCCCATGCGATTTCGTCGTGAACTGCCGGTGTATCTACGATGAACTTGTCTTCAGGTGATCTGCCGGTGTATTTGCCCGTAGTTACGACCAGTGCGCCGTTTTCGCAAAGCAAGCCCTCGCCTCTGCGGAGCGCCGCTTCTGTCAGCTGCGCAGGGTTTAAGTTGCGATAAACCGCCTTTGGCGCGATAATCCCATATTTTTCAATTCCGTATGTTTCCATTTTCTTACCCTTTCTTTTCATCTTCATCATCATAACAAAGTAACCTTATATCTATTTTATTTAATGCTTAATTAATGTTTTCTGCCTCTATTACATAGACGTCGTATGTTACTGTTCCGAACTTTTGGAAGATGTAATAGTCAACCTTTTCAAAGCCGCCGTAGCCAAAGCTTACATCGCGCTGTTTGTCGTTTGCTCTTGGTGTGCCCTGAACCACTGTACCATCGTTAAATACTGCGTACATTTCGTAAGAGTTCATAACATTGATGCTGTGTCCGGTTTCCCAGGAGGTCTTGCCTTTTATAGAGAAGAAATTCGGGTCGGAGCAAAGGTAATAGTAAACCGTGCCTGTTGCATACTGCTTGATTACATTGTAATACTTGCTGCCGTAAGCCTGCTGCTTTACAGGTGCCGCAGGGTCGATAATCGGTGCCTCAGGATAAACTCTGAGCGATTCGACGATCATGCGGGCGAGAACTGCGCTTGCTTCCGCTCTGGTAACTGTGCCGCCCGGCTTGTATGTGCCGTCGTTGTAGCCGGTGATGAGTCCGGATTCGCAGGCCAGTTTTACCTGTGGGCTGCACATTGCCAGGTCAGAGAAGTTTACATAAGCTGCGCTCTGCTCCATCTTTGCGAGGATGCCTTCAGTGTAGTAATAAGCTGCGCCTTCAGCGAAAACCGCAACCTTTGCCATTTCGTCTCTGGTGATGGCGCGGTCGTAATCCTTTGCGGTGAAAATCGCCTTGTCCTTTGTTGTGTCGCGAGTGATACAAAGCTCTGCGGCCTTGTCCATATAGCCGCTTGCCCAGTGGCTGCCTGTTGCCGCTACGGTCTGTCCTCCGTTAGCCAGCTGAACCACTACCTTTACAAACTCTGCAACTGTGATAGTTTTCTGCGGCCCAAAGGTGCCGTCCGGATAACCGTTGATGGCGCCCTTTTCCGCCACTGTCTTTATGTAATTATTAGCCCAAAACGAGCTGCTTACATCGCTGAACGATGCAGTTGCCGCGAAAGAGAAGCTCCCCAGCGACATTACCAGCACCATAACGATACTGATTAATACGGAAACTCTTTTCATAATTTTTGCCCTCCAATTGGCCATTTTTCTGTATGGTCTATACATAGTCAATTTTAATCTAAATTGCTTGAAAATGCAAACTTCTTTTGAGGTTTTGAGCTCTCAAAAAGGCTAATTCGGGGACAGTCCCCAAATTAGCCTTTGGTTTACAAAAGTATGAAAATATAGTGCGCGGCGACGCCTGCACAGAGACCGCCTATAGTATGGCTGAGAATCGCGTGTCCTGTCAGCTCCCGATAGTGGAGGCTGTCCATCATTGCGACATGCGTGCTGAGATAGCCCGACCAGCACATGCATATAGCCGTAAACACTGCGACATCGTTTCCACCGGCAAAGCCCGATGTGATAAGCCCCGGAATCAGCCCTATAGCTGCACCGGCAGCACCGAGAGCCGTGATTGGAACAGCTATCGCTTCTGCCGACGAAAAGCCGAACAGCGGATTCAGAATGAAATCAATTTTGTCTGCGAGGAACGGAAGGAGCGCAACTCCCTCGTACGCCGCACCGGTATAACTCCCTTGTGCACTTGGGCCGTTTGTGAGCATAAGCACTGCAGTGCATATAATCAGCACTCCGGGCACTATGGCAAGCCCCATGCTTACGCCGTTTTTTCCGCCTTCGAGCATAGACTCGATGAAACGACCCCCTACATTACCGCTGCGAACTGCGCGCATTCCTTCCGGAATCTCCTCGCCCGACTGTTTGCCCTGCAGGTCGTCAATCGCGAGAGCTTCGGTCCCATAGAGATGCTTTGTTTTTAAGAGCATGAGACGGGTGGAAACGATGCTTCCCACTATCGCGCCGATATTACCCACAAGCGCTGCCTTGACGTAGTTTTCACCGCTACCGGTGATTGCGCCGAGGCCGATGATAAAAGTAGTAATAATAAGTCCCATGCCGAATGCTGTACCTATGTTGGTAAGCGCCGGCAATTGGTATTTCTTGAAATATCTGCGAAAATTTTTGTCCTCAGCCAATGTCAGGATTGCGGGATTATCCGAAAGATAAGTCGCAAGTATTCCGAGGGTTGCTGCGCCCGGCAGTCCGTAAATCGGACGAATCAGCGGCGAAAGCAGTTTGTTAATCAGGGAAATAACACCAAACTCCGAAAAGAGCCCCGCAACCGCGCCGGTCAGAACGGCTATCGCCATTATGTAAAATACTGTGTTCAGCAACAGCTGATAACCTGTATTCATCATGGTATTCAGCATGTTCGCAACGCCCATCCGCATGCCCAAATAGGAAAAGAATGCGAAAAACAGCACAAGAAACACAAAGGTTTCAAGGCTGACAGCCTTCTTTAAGCCGGCAGACTTTGCGCCATCTGCGCTTTCGGTGACAATCTCCGCGGCGCTTGCCGCCTCATTATGATTATGTAAGCCTGTGTCAAGCTTTGTCTTGCTCTTTAGCGCGTTATTTCCAATGATTTGCATGATCTGTGTGATCGACTCCCATGTCTTTTTTAGATATTAGATACGTATTATATCTTATATCGAGTTATATTGAAATATATCGAAATAAATTATAAAGATTTAGGTTGTATTCCTTAAATTAGTGTAGCATAATGTTTGTAGAACTAAAAAGAATATTTCACATCTTTAGTATGACATTTAGTAATGTATTTGTAATGTAAAAAACGGAGCAATGAAATCCAATGAAAAAATATCAGGCATTTGTTAAAACAGTTGAATTCGGCAGCTTCACAAAGGCCGCCGAGTCAATGAATTATTCCCAGTCCGGCATCAGCAAAATGGTCGCCGAGCTTGAAAAGGAATGGGGTCTAACGCTCCTCGAGCGTGACCGCGGCGGAATCAGGCTGACAGCTGACGGGCAAAAGCTGCTGCCGCTTGCCAAAAAAGTCCTCGAAGAATACAGCCGCCTGCAGACCACCGTCGACGAGCTGAACGGACTTAACGCCGGCATCATTCGAATCGGTACCTTTTCATCGGTCGCAACACACTGGCTGCCGAATATAATCAGACGATTTCAGGCCGACTACCCAAACATCGACTACGAAATTCTGATAGGCGACTACACGGAAATCAACGGCTGGCTCGAAGAAGGCCGCGTCGATTGCGGGTTCCTGCCCCGCACAATGGCTTCGGGGCTCGAGTGCATATCCTTGGCAGAGGATCGGCTGCTGGCAGTCTTGCCGGAAGGCCATCCACTGAAAAGCCTCGCTCTTTTCCCCATAAAAGCCCTCTGCGAAGAACCGTTTATGCTGCTCAAGCAGGGCAAAACCTCAGAGGTTTCAGAGCTTTTGGACGCACACGACCTGCACCCCGACATCCGCTTCACCACACTCGACGACTATGCAATCATGTCCATGGTTGAAAGCGGCCTGGGCATCAGCGTTCTGCCCGAGCTGATATTAAAGCGAAACCCTTACCGGATTATCACCAAGGAGCTCGACGTCCCCGCAACTCGTGATATCTGCTTTGTTTTGCGCGATTCTGCGACCGCACCTCTCGCAGTAAGGCGGTTCAAAGAATATCTGAGGGGGTAAGCCACTGGTCGTCCGGCCGTTCGGCGCCCGGCAACCGGCCGCCAAAAAGTGCTGCGGTTGACTCCAAATGCAAAATTCGCAAATGGAGGCAACCATTTTGCAAGTTTTTCTACAAAAGCGCTCGGTTTTTTGCCAATATAAGCCAGAAAAGTAACATTGAGCTAGCAAACCTTGGTTATTATTACCAAAAATAGAATCAAATTCAATGAAACCGAAAATAATGGTTGACTCCAAATGCAAAATTCGCAAATGGAGGCAACCATTCAATTTTTCCGGCGCGAGATGCGCATCTCGCATCCAGCGCGTCTCGCATCCTGCGCCTCTCGCGCGTCTCCAAATTAATAAATCCTGTGCATCAGCTCGTACGGGCGAGTGTTGTCAACAATAACGCGCGCCTCGCACTCCTTTGTGCGACCGCCCGCATACATAGCCGTGAACACAAACCTTACCTCTTCAGGCGCAGTCTGCCCGAGCAAGCGGAAGGCTCTGTCTTCGAGCCGCCCCTCATACACAGCCTCGCCTTCCGCTGTCTTCCTGCCGGTGTTTCGCAGCAGCACGGTATAGTCCTCTGCTGCGCGGGCTCGAGTCCTGCCCGCAGCCGGTCTCTCATCGACATACATCGTGCAAGTGACGGACTGTACCTTACCGGAAGCCTCAGCCGTCAGGCAGAAGGCTTCGCCCGCCCAAAACACGTTTGTGCCGCGCTTTCGCGGATTCTTCTCCGCCGCATAAGAGGCGAGAGGCGCAATAAAGTTCCCCTCTTCACCGAACTTCGCCATGTTGTAAGCCTTTCTGTTGCTCTCCCACTTCTCCGTATGCGTAACCATCCCCTCTATTTTGGCTCCGGTCCCCACCTTGAAGCGATAGACACCCACACCCACTCCGGTATTATCCCTTACAGTGCAGACAACCTCGTAGCTGCCCTCCTCTGCTGTGAAGGCGGAAGTTGTCTGAACCGGATACGCGCCGCCGGATGCCGTAATGTTCCTCTTGCAATCGGTCATAATCAGCTCGCGGTCGCGATAGACTTCTGTGGTAAGCGAGAGGGTGTCTTTTTCGTTGTCGTCCACCCTTATGAGAATCCTCGTAGAGTCTTCGTCCTTCGGCGCAGCGGGGCTTGTCGAAAGGTTCTCGATCCAAGGCGCGCTTGCAGCTTCGCCCAGGATGTAGAAAGGAATCTCGGCGATGTTCGAAGCCTTGTCGTAGTTCGGATTTCCGCCCGGGCTTATCCCGCGCGAGGTGTCGTCGAGAGCGAAGTATAGAGCGATGTACTTGCCGTCCTCGTAGAACTTGTTTATTTGGCTTCCGAGTAAGTACTGCCCGCCCGCCGCAGCGATTCTCCTCGCCGCAGCATCTATCGTGTAAGCAGTAGGCTCCACAGCTTCTCCCGCTATTCGCACTACTCTCCCCAGCTCGTCAAGCTCGATTCCGGCTTTTGCGTGAGGCCCGTCGTTGTAAGGCTCGTGCGCATAGATCCAGTATCCTGTTTTTGACGGATCGGATTCGTAGTCGGAGTAACTTACCTTCTGGAGAACGTTTTCGCCCTTCCTGTAAACAAGCGGAGCGTTTTCGTCTGCAGTCTTTTCGGTATTATAGCTTGCAAAGCTCTTTATGCCTCCTGACACCGCCCAGTCCGAAAGGTCGCTTTCGCCTATCTGCTCTTCGTTTATAACATAAACCTTTTTGCCGTTTTCCTTGTAGTAAAGGGAAAACTTTGTAAGGTACCAGGAGGATGCAGAGGATGAAAGAGTAAGGGTTACGCTTCCGTCAAAGGTGCGGTTTTCGACCTGCAAATATCCTTCCTTTTCAAAATACTTGCCTTCCGAAAGCTTTGTGTTTTTCTGCCCCGCATTTGTGATAGCCATAGTGAAGCTAATTGCCGGATATGGTGCCTGATTAAGCCTGTGGCTTGCATTGGCAGAGGAACCTCCGGTTGCAAACCTATCTATATTCCAGGTTCTGTCGTCTACTTTTGTGTTGTTGGTAGTTATATTATTATTGTAGTATGAGCCTGTAAATCCGAGAAGCTCCGCATCATATTCAGGCTTTAATGAAAGAGTCCAGTTGTGGGCTACGTAATAGGTCCTGTCTTTTTTTGGGCCGTCAGACCAGGACCTCGTTCCATTATCGTAAACATTAAAGTAATTTGTGATGCCTTCTCCAAAACCGGTAGCTGAGCTTGTTACCTCAATCACCCGTCCGCTTTGCCTTGCGTAGCAAAGTACGGGGTAGTCCGTTTTAAAGCTCCCGCTTACGCCACTTTCGCTTTCAAGAAGACTTAACTCGCCGGACATATTTCTCCCCTGCAAAGAAGCCTTTGGCTCTACAAAATACAAGGATACTTTCTTGAATAACGGAAATGCTCCGAAGCCCGTCATTGAAAAGGTATGCGTCCCCGCCGAAAGAGTTCTGCCCGAAACAAATGTCCCCTCATACTCATCGCGCACGGCCGCATTAATTGTGACTCCGCTACGCGAATATGACTCATTACTTCTATTCCAGTATGCCCCGTCAAGGCTTGCGCTTATCACATGCCAGCCATAGCGATACCACCTAATAAACTCATAATCCACCATTAAAACCGCTTCCTTCCCTTCGGGGATTGTGAAGCTTACAGAGCCCCCACAGGAGCCGGGATTACTTCCCACAGTATATGGCTCTTCCGCAAATGCCCATTTGCCGGGCTTTAGAGTACCTCCCGAATATGCAAAAAATGTATTCGCAGTTTCGCCCCGGTAATCATCATAAATCATATCGGTTATCACATATCCGTTTTCTTCGTCCAAATACTGATGTCCACCTAAAGTCTTGAGACAAGATATGTTTTCTTTAACCGATAATGCACCCGCATTTCCACCATTTCCACCATTCTCATCATTTCCGGTTTCGAAAATGCCATACTCATAATAATATTCCCTGCCATAATCGAGGGTTACATTTCGCATGAGGCTGCTTACGGCCGTGCCGGTTTTTGTAACCAGCAGGGCATTCACATTTTCCTCTTTACTTTTAAAAAAGCCTTTAACCCTGTCTTTTATGCCCTCTGCGCCCTCAAGTATGCTGTAGCCCAGATTAGAAAGCTTTTCCCTTGCAGCCATCCCTAAGTCGCCCAGGCTAACAAAGAGCGCCTTACCAAGCTCTGACGGCTCCTTTTCTCTTACCTTTTTTGCAACCTCTATTTCAGAAACAGAAGCCTCTTCCTTTGGAAGCGCACGGACATAAACCGTTCTTTGATTGTCTGTGTCTGAAGGCGAAAAAGCATCTGCGTTCACACCGACATAATATGTCCCCATGTTTCGCCCTGCTATTTCCGTATTTCCGTTACGGAAGGCATCTGTCGAGATACTTTCTTTCCATACAGTTCCGACTCCCATATTAAAATGCGCTGTATAAGCAAGCGGCCTTCGAATGCTAAAGCCCCATTCCTTTCTGGCATCATGCATTTTATATGGCGCCATCCCCGTATTAATTACTATATTACCCCCGCCATAATCCCATGCTCCAAGGAGCCTGAAAAAGTTCAGCCCAAAGCCGCTTTCTACCACATACACATCGCCGGATATTGTTGAGCTATCAGCATCCTTTAACTCTTGCCCGGTTGATATATCATATACGGTACAAGCATTATATGGCTCTGTCTGACTGCCGCTACTGTAACCATAGCCCACATACTCTATCTTGTCTTTTGCGTTTTTGACTGCAAAAGGAACAAAGCCCGGCTGCATTGCAATGCCAATCACAGGAGATGCGAAAATAGGAGCGTTTGCTACGTCCGCGTAAACATACAGACAGTTATCGTCATATACCAGCACCTTACCATCTATATCCATGCCGGCGCAGTAAACCTTTGAAGCATCTAAGTCTCCCGCAAAAACCTGCTGCTTTATGCTTTCATTTGCAAAATCCAATTTCACCAGCTTTAATTTGTCCCTCGCATCCAAAAAGCAGAGACTGTCGCCAAGTACCTTTGGATTATTAAGTAGCTTTCCGCTGTATATACAGCGCACGCTCCCCCTTTCGAGGCTTATTGAATATATGCCGTCCGCTCTGTATGTGTATACAAAAGCGCCCCTTTGCCAGGCATAATCACCCATCACAAAAGGGATAGAGGTTATATGCGCTCCATTTGATTTTTGAAACAAAAGCGTGCTGTCTGCGGTACGCAAAAGCAAATAGTCACTTTCAAAATACGGAACAGGCCCTGAAGAATATATGCTGCTTTCTCCCCACATTTCCTGCGTAACGGCAGTATTCCATTTTACGCTACCGCTTTTTAGATCATACGCCGTAACAGTAAAGGGAAATGTCACTCCGTAATATGCATATGAGCTTCTTGTTTCATTAACCGAAACGTACCAATTCGGATTCATCACATAGAGAGAATCTTCATCGCCTGCAAAGTAAGCGGCATCCCAACATCCGGTGCTTGTCTTGTACCATTCGTTTGGGGCTGTAGCTCTTCCATCGCCATAGTCAAGGTGCAGCATTTCTGCACCTGCAGGAAGTAACGCACCGTTTCTCTCGGCTGTCCCAGAGACAATTTCACCGCTTAGCTCTTTCACATCCATAAAGACAGCATCTGAAAGAAGCTCATTTTTCAGGCTCTTTATGTCTTCCAGAACCGAGCTGAACAAAGCCCCATCCACCTGCTGACCTCTATATACATAGGTTTCTCCGCTTACCGCCTCTATAGGCTCCAAAGATACCGTAGGGGCAATGTTTACTACAGTCGTCGCCGCGACAGCTTCCGATGATAGATAGTCGGAAGGCGCAAGAAACTCCGCAAGGGTTTCATTTGCCGGAATCTTATCCTTTACTACAAGCTTTACATTTACTCTCCCCACTCCCTCTTTTGCAAAGGCGATGTTCTGGCCCGAGCCAAAGGAAGAGTCCACGTAGCCTGCACTTCCGCTTGTAATCTCTGTGTAAGCCCCAAACACCTCAGTCTTCGGATCGGCTGCAGCATAGCTCCAGGCTCTCTCAAGGCTGTCTCCGTCGGTAGACGACATATCCTTCACACTAAGGCTTGCATAGTTTGTGCCTCTTTCGCGAATGAAGCTGTCTTCAGTCTCAATTGCGGCAACAGGCGGAATGTCGGGAGCTACGTTAAAGTCTCTGCTTACTCGGTCGGTGTTGCCTCGAATGTCCCTTGCATAGATTTCGTAGGTGTAAGGCTCGGTCCCGTCGGCATTTGTGCCGCTTCCTTTTCCTGTAGCTGCGTTATATGACGGGTTCTTTGTGAGAAACTCAATTCGGATATGTGAGTAGCAGCCGTTTACATCGGTTGTAAAGGATGCGGCTCTTGTCTTTATGTTTGCAGTCTCGCCGGATAAATGCCCTTCTTCGAGGATGGTTTCTTCGCCGGTCGCCTTGTCTTTAATGCGAACCCACCATGTATCAAGCGGGTAATTCGGATTTAAGGCAATATCTGCGGTTATTATCTCTTTTCTGTTCTGCTTTTGGTAGCCACCTAAGTTGTGGCTAATTGCCGGAGTCCGAAGCACGTCGATACTCTTTGTGTCCGAATCGTGGAGACTCCTAAAGCTCTCGTTAATTGTTACATCATAAGTTCCCGGCACGGAAAAGCGAAACTCCGTATCCGCTCTGTCAATTCTTGTCTGAGTGTAGTTGCTGTTTGGATTTACTCTGAAGGAGTGGCTTCCTGCCTCGTATATGGTATAGTAGTTGGTTCTGCCCGTTTCAAGGTCTTCCTCCGTAAACTCGCTTCGGTCCTCCGCAAGAGCGGGGTGTCCTTCGTACACCGAAGAAGGAAGACTCCAGTCAAGATTAAGCGTAGCATCGCCGGTTGTCTCAATTCTTACTGTTTTTTCGCAAGTGTCAGTCTGGCCGGAATCTGCCGTTACGGTTAAGCGATAAGTAACTGTCCCACCTTCGGATATATTCTCCTCCTTGCTTTCTCCGGAATTAACTCCGCGGGAATCAGGACCGTTCCAGGTAGCGATAGTCTCGAAGGATCCGGAGCCTATTTTCCTCTCCAGAACTCCTCTTTCGTATCTTAAATCGTCAGATAAAGTGGTAGTATCAGAGACAGTAAAGGAGCGGCCGACCTTGGCAGTTGCCGGGGCCGTTAAAGCTGCTCTGAGGGTGCCGTTTGCTATCTCTCTTTCCTTTTCACAAGTGAATTTGCAAATGGTTGGAGTAAAGATAATGTAGAGCTTTGAGGTATTGTCTGTTGCGTAGTTGTTATATGCAATATTTAAAAGATTAGAGAAGTTTGGATACAGACTTCTGAAATTGGTTTCATTACCTAGGAGCGAGTCAGAGCCGCCAAAGAGGATTGCATTTAAAGCATTTGTTCCATTATCTTGCAAAAATTTATACACTTCAAGATTTATGGTGCTATTCATATTTGCGTTGAAGCTATATGAAAGATTACGTCCGCTGAGTAGTCCCGGAACACAATTTACAGATATGTTATTTGAAGTGTAGTCTCCATAGATACTCTCAAACTGCGGCTTTGTCCAATCTGTACTTTTTAGAACCTCACTCCAAGAAGATTCAACCTCGGACTTTACATTCGAAGGCATATTAAAGTAGCCCCAAGCATTTATGAGCTTGAAGTTCTTGCTTTCACTTGTAATGTCTTTATCCGAGTTTCCCGGAATTGCGACATTCGGAATGCTGACTCTTTCCGTTACTGCCTTTTGCGTTTGAAATTCGTTTGCTCCTACGAACTGAACACCTACAAGGAGATAGTAATACTCGTGAGTATCCGTTATTGTCGATGCATAGGATGAAAAAAGCGGAGCCTGAAAAGCTCCGCTGAGCAGCACTGTAAGTGCTGTTAAAATACTTAATATGCGGTGTGTTTTCTTCATATTCGTTACCTCTTAGCCGGTAGGCTTAAGCATATTCAGTTACTTTAAAGAAAGGATAATTTATTTTACTTAAAAGGATTCTCGTAGATTCTTGGAGTCATTTCTTCTAAATCCTTATCTGTAAAGAATCCGTCATTAGCTATTGATAATGCCATAATGTAATCGAATGTCTTTGCATTAAGAACTGCCGGATCATATGAAATAAACATATGATGTTTATTCGGTATAGTTCCCTCAAAACCCTCGTTTTTAGCAATTACTTTCTTCTCTTTAATTGCTACCATCGCCTTGCAAAATTCATCAAACTCAAGTCTCTGCCTTCCACTAACTGAAAGTTCTTCCTCCCAAATCGCTCCAAGCTTTGTCTTATAATACTTTACTTTGTCCGGGAGATAATATTTGTCTGAAAGCTTATGATCGCCAAAGTTGTCGGTGATGATCTGATTGTTTAAAGCATCCATATCCACAAAGTCCGAAAGGTTCACATACTTATATGTGCCGTGTTCATCTGTAAGCCAATTGGTATCATCTACTGCCGTCTCCTGCTCTTCCTTTGCCCACTCCGGAACCTTCCTTGCCGACTCATCTATGATCCTTAAGATAACCGTACTTGCCTCGGCACGTGTAAGTGTGCCCTGCGGATGAAAGCTTCCGTCTTCGTATCCGGTAATGAGGCCTTCTGCATAAGCCTGCGCAATCTGGTATTCGTTCCTGGTGGTGTTGTCTACATCAGGGATTTTGTCAGCTACCTCTTTCATATTTACTTCGCTGAGGTTTGCAGCATTTGCACAGATGAGTGCCATATCGTCTCTTGGAATTGTGCTCCCTAGCTGCTTTTCTGCTATCTGGCCGCTATGGAAGATGCCGTTTTCTATTGCGTACTTATAGTAGCCGCTGGCCCAGTGGGTTGCATCCTTTGCGTTTGTGATATCATCTGTTCCCTTTACTGCCACAACCGCCATCTTTATAAACTCGCCGTAGGTTACGGTCTTTGATGGGCCAAAGCTTCCGTCCGGGTAGCCCTTTACAATTCCCTTTGCCTGCATCTTTTGCACTGAGGAGTAAGCCCAGTGCGAGGTAGGGAGGTCGGTGAAGGTAGCGCCTCCTGCTTCCGCGTTCGCAAAGCCGGTGCCGCAATACACCGCGCCGGTCAGCGCCAGCGTAAACGCTAAAATAATTGATAATACATTTGTCTTCAATTTCATGTCCAATCCTTTCTGTTTGTCAAGCTACTGCATGTCTGTTGATGCTGTCCGTCGCCGGACACTTGTTGTTCAGGCCCTGCCTCCTTCCAATCGGCCCGCAGAAATAACGAATATAAATAAAACACATATCCATTATACGGGCGGGGCGCGGGGTTGTAAAGTTTCTGTTGACAAGGCCTATGTTTGCTGATAATATACTCACATAAGGAATGTGGTTTTGTGCCGTACGGCTTTTGCCAATGCGGGGTACTACGTTTCTTATATATGAGAAATGTGGTTTTTTACCGTATGGCTTATGCCTAGGCGGGCTACTACGTTTCTTTTTTTATATCTGCAATATCGTAAAGGTACAATCTATTTTCTGCGTCGCACCTAACCACCATCCTGCCTCTGAAATAGTTCTTCCTCTTAATCTCTTCATCTCTTCATTTTCGGACATTACAGGTAATGAAAAACGAACAGTATAGTAGTACCAGCCATTGGCCGCATCATCAACGTGCTTCTCTTTCTTGTTTGCAACATATCTCAAATCCGTTGCAATTTGAATAAGTTCAGGTATAGCTTGTGCAGCATTTGCTTTTGCTCTACCATTGGTGCCAAAAGTTTTTTCGCTTTTTATGCTATGCGCATATTCATCAGGGAAATCTGTACCTATGTGGATAAGAGCTCCGGTTTCATCGATGACATACTGTTTGCGTACAAAGCGCTTTAAATAATTCTCCACGCTATCCCAGTCAATATACCGTTTTCCGCTAAATTCAATCTCCCCTATTTCGACAAGTTTTTTGCCATCTTCATTTTTTTATTATTTTTATTTTTCCCATACTTACTCTCCATGGGGTTGTAAAGTTGCCGTTGACTTTTCAATATATTAAAGTGTATAATGTTTGCAGAGAGAGCCGCAGAATGGTGGCTTACTAAAGAGTTTTGACAAAACCCACTCAGTTGCCAGTTAGTTAGAGTGGGGTTTGTCTATCTTTTGGAGTTTATCATAATGATGACCTCAATGAGGTGCAGCATTAAAGACAATGTCTCGTAAACAGACACCTACAATCTCCTTTCCCAATACCTCGAGGGGTTTGCCATAGGCATCACCTCCTTTAGGATTGAAATTGTTGATTAGTAAGCCACTCTATTTTCTGCGGCTCAGTGCATCTATCATACACACAATAGATGCCTAAAGTCGGATTAAATGGTAATATTTACCATTTCACATATTATATTATATCCCCCACTACTAACAGTCAAGGCTAAATAGGGGACAGGTCTGAGTTCAGCAAAAAGCAGAAAAAGGCGGAGCCAATAGGCTCCGCCTTTACCATTACTATTTCTTTGCACTCCGGCTCTATTCCGCGGCGGCTTCCGCATCACGCCTTTTGCCCGCTTGCAAATACCAGTGCTGCATCCTCGCCGCTCCCCGAAACGTCGATGGTCACATTGTCGCCCTCCGCAATTTCACCACGAATGATGCGCGTTGCAATCATGGTTTCGAGGTTCTTTTGCAGATATCTCTTTACAGGGCGCGCGCCATAGATAGGATCGTAGGATTCCTTTGCTATGAACTCCTTTGCCGCATCGGTAAGCGACAGTGTAATTTCTTTGTCTGCGAGCCTGTTTCTGAGCGATTTAAGCTGCAGCTCGATTATTCCGCCAATCTGTGAAAGCGTCAGAGGACTGAATACTACTATGTCATCCACACGGTTGATAAATTCCGGTCTGAAGTTCCGCTTAAGCTCGTCCTCGACCTGCTCCTTTACCTTTTCGTCAATGGTTCCATCCTCGTGAATGTTGTCGGTGAGGTATGCCGAGCCGATATTCGAGGTCATAATTATTATCGTATTCTTGAAATCGACCGTGCGGCCCTGATTATCCGTCAGTCTGCCGTCGTCGAGCAACTGCAGCAGGATGTTGAACACATCCGGATGAGCCTTTTCGATTTCGTCGAACAGGATTACCGAATAAGGCTTGCGGCGTACTGCTTCCGTCAGCTGACCGCCCTCGTCGTATCCAACATATCCCGGAGGTGCTCCGATCAGTCTGGAAACTGAGAATTTCTCCATATACTCCGACATATCTATACGTATCATATTCTTTTCCGAATCAAAGAGTGCTTCGGAAAGGCTCTTTGCAAGCTCTGTCTTGCCGACACCTGTCGGTCCGAGGAATATGAACGATCCAATCGGCCTGTTTTCGTTACTCAGTCCTGCACGGCTCCTGAGGATTGCATCAGCAACCGCCTTTACGCCTTCCTCCTGACCGATAACGCGGCGATGGAGAATTTCAGGCAGGCGGATAAGCTTGTCGCGCTCGGTCTCCACCAGCTTCGATACAGGAATGCCGGTCCAGGCAGATACGACATCTGCAATCTCTTCTTCGCCGACCTCCTCTTTGAGCAGGCGGTTGTCGTTTGCTTCCTCGGCCTTTGCCTTTGCCTCCTCCAGCTCCTTTTCGAGAGCCGGCAGTGTGCCGTATTTCAGCTGCGCCAGCTTTTCGAGGTCGTACTGTCTTTCGGCCTCTTCAATCTGGTGGCGCGTCTCTTCAATCTTTGCCTTTACTTCCTTTACACCGGAGATGCTCTTTTTCTCCTCTTCCCACTGAGCGCGCATGCCGGCATTCTCTTCGCGCAACTCTGCGAGTTCCTTTTCGAGAGCCTCCAGCCTTTCCTTGCTGGCGTGGTCGTCTTCTTTGGAGAGAGCCTGCCGTTCGATTTCGAGCTGCATGATCTTTCTGCTTATTTCATCGAGCTCGGCCGGCATGGAGTCGATCTCGGTACGGATCTTGCTGGCTGCTTCGTCCATGAGGTCTATCGCCTTGTCCGGCAGAAATCTGTCGGAGATGTATCTGTCGGAAAGTGTAGCACAGGCAATCAGCGCATTGTCGCTGATTCTGACGCCGTGGTGGATTTCAAAGCGTTCCTTGAGACCGCGGAGGATGGAGATTGTGTCTTCAACCGAAGGCTGGTCGACGAGAACCTTTTGGAATCTTCTCTCGAGCGCTGCATCCTTTTCAACATACTGTCTGTATTCGTCGAGCGTGGTGGCGCCGATGCAGTGGAGCTCGCCCCTTGCAAGCTTTGGCTTTAAGAGGTTTCCCGCATCCATCGAGCCTTCGGTTTTGCCTGCACCTACGATGTTATGAATTTCATCTATAAAGAGCAGGATTCTGCCGTTTGATTTCTCGATTTCGTTCAGTACGGCCTTGAGTCTTTCCTCGAACTCGCCTCTGTACTTTGCGCCCGCAATCAGCGCACCCATATCGAGTGCGAATATGGTCTTGTCCTTTAAGCCTTCCGGTACGTCGCCGTTTAAAATTCTCTGTGCGAGGCCCTCAACCACTGCGGTTTTGCCGACACCCGGCTCACCTATCAGCACAGGGTTGTTCTTTGTACGCCTCGAGAGGATCTGAATAGTGTGGCGGATTTCGTTATCTCTGCCGATTACCGGATCGAGCTTGCCCTCGCGGGCCATTTCAACGAGGTCTCTGCCGTACTTGTTCAGTGCGTCATAGTTCCCCTCCGGGTCCTGGCTGGTAATTCGCTGGTTGCCGCGGACCTGTGAAAGTGCGGTCAGGAAGTTTTCGCGGGTGATGCCTGCTTCTCTGAAGAGCTTTGCCATCGCGCCGCCCTTTTCGGCGAGAAGCGAGAGGAAGAGGTGTTCGACTGAGACGTATTCGTCTTTGAACTGCTCTGCTTCCTTTTCAGCGCGAATCAGCATCTGGCTGACCGCCCTGCTTGCGTAAACCTGGTCGGCTCCGCCGCTTACCTTTGGAAAGCCGTCGACGATTCGCTCCACACTCTGCGTGAAGGCTGTTACGTTTATTGATTTTCCGCTGTCAAAACCCTCTGCACCACCGCCGCTGCGGACCGGAATCAGGCCCATCAGCTTTGGAATCAGGCCGTCCTTTTGCTGCAAAAGTGCCAGCAGTATATGTTCGCACTCCATGGTCGGATTGCCGTTCATTGTGGAGATATTTTGCGCTTCCATTAAAGCGCTCTGCGCATTCTGCGTGTACTTTTCGATATTCATACTTTCGCCTCCTTTGCGAAAATTTGGCGGAGAGGCTTTTCCTCTCCACAATCTAATAGTAAACCCGCTAAATTTAAAAGTCAAGAACTTTTTAGCACTCACCGCAATAGAGTGCTAACAGGTGAATTTAGGGACAGGCACCAAATTGGCCAAAATTCCAATTTGGTGCCTGTCCCTAAATTAGAAAAAAGGCGAATTTGGTGCCTGTCCCTAGATTAGCCTAATAAAAAGCCCCGAGCGTGAGCTCGGGGCGCGCTGTTGCGCATTTATGCCACTTGTCGTTTCCTACAGGAAGAATACAACTGTGTCGATCAGGAATGTTGGAACCAGGATCAGCAGCGACCACTTCATGTAACCGAAGAAGGAAGGCATCTTAATCTTGTTTTCCTCGGCGATGGACTTAACCATAAAGTTAGGAGCATTACCGATGTAAGTGTTAGCACCCATGAATACAGCACCGCAGGAGATTGCGAGCAGCAGCTTTTCGGCGATTGTGCCGACTGCAGTTACAAGACCTTCTGTAGCTCCGAGGGAGCCTGCAGTAGTCATGAATACGAGGTATGTAGGTGCGTTGTCGAGGAATGACGAAAGAGCACCTGTAATCCAGAAGAACTGCCAAGGATTGCTGAGTCCGAGGGATGCACCGTGAGTTCTGAGAAGTGCAAGCGCAGGAATCATGGTAAGGAAGATACCGATGAACAGCTTTGCAACCTCTGCGATAGGTGCGAATGTAAATCCGTTGAACTCTCTGATTTCCTTCTTTGTGGTCTTCATTGAGAGGAATGCCGCAAGGAGGATAATAACAACCTGAATCATGTAGCAGTACTGGAATGTATAACCGAATACTTCAACGCCGGAAGTTCCGAGTCTTTCAGGAGCTGCGAGAATACCTGTCAGGATTACAGCACCAACGATCATTGCAACGAAGAGGAAATTGTGTGCACCTTCGATGTGAATCTTTTCCTTTTCGCCTGTAATCATATCTTCAGGCTTTCTGCCCTCTGCAATTTCCTTCTTTGCGAGCTTTCTGTCGAGCAGTGCGAATACGATCAGCAGGATTGCTGCGTTGAAGCACATGATCGGGAAGATTCTCATTGTCCAGAAGAACGGAACGCCTCTGAGGAATCCGAGGAAGAGTGGAGGGTCGCCTACAGGAGTCAGGCAGCCGCCCAGGTTAGCTACTGTGAAGATGAAGAAGATGATAACATGAGCCTTCTTTTCTCTCCATGCGTTTGCTTTGATGATAGGTCTGATCATGAGCATTGCGGAACCGGTTGTTCCAACCCATGATGAAAGCAGTGTACCGATGATTAACAGTATGCAGTTAACCTTTGTAGTTCCTACCAGTGAACCCTTCAGGGCAATACCGCCGGCTGCAACGAACAGACCGAACAGAAGCACGATGAAAGTGAGGTAGTCGCCCAGAATCATCTCGGACATTTCGTAAAGCAGGTGGTGTCCACCATATACGATGCCAAAAGGAATCAGGAAGCAAGCTGCCCAAAACAGTGCAACCCACAGCTGTTTCTCTTCCCACCATTCAGGCTTTACGAGCGGGAAAATTGCGATTGACAGCAGCATGCCAACAAACGGAATGATACTCCAGATTGGAAGGCTGTTTCCGATATCTTCGCCACCATCTGATGCAAATGCAAGCAGAGTGGTGCAAAAGATCATGATTGCTGCTGAGATGAAAATTTTAATTTCGCTCTTAGTAATCATTTTTTCTCTCCATATCTTAATATTTTTCAGTGAATAATTGCTGCTCGGGAAAAAACCCGAACATATTTATTATATCAAAGAAGCTTTGCACTGACAAGGGAAATTGACAAAAAGTTGTCATTTATATACGAATTTGCGCAAGTTTTTTCATTGTACTTCATTATTTATGGTACGTTTCTCCCCTGTTAATCTTGAAAGAACGATAAATTTGCTCCAGCAGGAACACTCTCATCATCTGATGAGGGAAGGTCATCGCCGAAAACGACAGCTTATAGTCTGCACGCGCCGACACCTCCGCAGAAAGGCCCAGCGATCCGCCTATTACAAACGCCACGTCGCTCTTTCCCTCCAGTCCAAGCTTTTCAAGCTTTTCAGCAAGCCCCTCCGAGCTGAGACTTTTCCCCTGCACTTCGAGCGTTATGACGTACTGCTCCTTTCGCAGGTGCGAGAGTATGTCCCGGCCCTCCGCCGTCTTTACAGCTTCCTCCTCTGCTGCGCCGCTGCGGTCAGGAAGCCGCGCTTCCTTTAGCTCTGTTATCTCCAGCGAGCAGTAAGCCCTCAGCCGCTTTGCATATTCCGCCACAGCTTCGCTCCAGTACTTTTCTTTTAGCTTTCCTATACATACAACGTTTATGTTCATATACGGCTACCCTCCGTTATTATTTGCTGCCCCTCCATTATATCAGATATGCCAAAAACCGCAAAAGGGCGCAAAAAAACCGAAAAGGGCAACATTCCCCTTTTCGGCTGATTCTTTATACCATATATACGTCGGAAACCTGATCCCGCGAAAGAGTTGCCATGTCTATGTGTCTGCCCACATAATAGCCTTCGGATTCCATAACACCCTTTATCGTTGCCTCGGCCATTTCAGGGAAGTTTGTCTCCTTTGAAAGATGCGCCAGAAGCACAGTCGGAGTCTCGAGCAGCCCCCATTTGCCCTCGTCGAGAACCTTGCAAAGCTCTTTACCTGTAGTCTCGTTCGAAAGATGTCCGAAATCGCTGAGTATTCTCCTCTTTATATTGTAAGGATAATTGCAGAACTGAAGTGTATCCACATCATGATTTGATTCGAGCACTATCAGATTGGAATCCACGAGAAGCTCGTGAGCCTCGTCCGTTACATATCCCGAATCCGTAAGTATTGTTAATATGCGCCCTTCACTCTCAAACGAATAGCCTACAGGCTCCTCTGCATCGTGGGAAAGAGTGAAAGGACAGCATCTGATATCACCTATCCAGAAATCCTTTCCCGCTGCTACAGTGGTATGCTCCGCACTGCATTCCTTTTCGATATATTTCCAGGTGCCCGCAGTGCAATACACCTCGAGTCCCGGCAGTTTGTTGGTCAGGGGCTTTATACCACGCACATGGTCTGTATGCTCGTGTGTTACGAGAAGAGCTTCAACATCTGCTAATTTTGTTCCTGCTGCTTCCAGTCCCTCTTCAATTTTCTTGCAGCTGATTCCTGCATCAACCAGCAGTACAGTATCGTCTGTACGTACCAAATAGCAATTTCCGCTGCTGCCGCTTGCGATTGAACAGAATCTGAGAGTCACGTCTATACCTCCAACATTTTGTCTTTTGTATACAATATACATTTTCGATATTTATATTTTAGCGCAGCCCCCCTGAAAAATCAATGAAAAATTTCTAAATTTGTACTGCTCCGACATATTTTTTTTCGCCGCTTGAAAGTGTTATTTCCCAAGTAGGAAACGCCGTATCCGAAACCGTTTCACCGAGCTCCATATCCGTGTCGGGAACCCAGTAAACGAGCTCTATGCCCGTAATGGTCATCTTTGCTCCGGGCTGCTGATTAACCAGCGACATCAGAGCCACCGCCGCAGACATCGTTTCTATTTTACGAGGCGAAACCTCCACATCATCGAGCCAGTGATAATTCATATCTGTAATCCTGCCGTCCTTGAAATAGACCTCGATATAGTTTTCCGCAATCTGCAGGCCTTCGACCTCATTTTTAAAACGAACGCTCGCATCAATATCACCGTCCTCAAAGAGCTCCGTCTCCTCGTACACGGTTTCATCATCCAAAATTCCCAGATACTCGAGAAAGTCCTCCGCTACGCCCTCGTAATCCGAAGTCGCCGTAGGCATCCCCTGTGCGAGGGCCGCTATCTCTTCCCTATCAACGGAAAGATATTCTCCCTGGATTATTCGCAGGGAAGGATGCAGACGCGGTATATCCACTTCAAGCTCTATGTTTCTCTGCTCCATCAGCTGCAAAATTACTTCCTCGTTTGTCATTTCGCCTCTGTCCGAATGGCGGTCCAGAAGACTGTATATCAGAAAAACATTCGTGGCTATCAGCGCTATTATTAAAATTGTCTTTGCTTTAGTCCAGTCCATATTGCTCCGAAGTATATAAATCGAAATATAACGGTTTAGCAAGGCCCTTTACACCAATCTGCCAAACGGGAACCAGCCTGTCTCCATCCGCATAGTATCCGTATTTAACCGAAGTCAGCCTTTGAGCGACCGCCTCCATCGAAAGGTCTTCGCCCAGGGCTGCAGCTATGTTTTGGTAATTGGCAGCTATTGTATTCAGCGCCGAAAAAACTTCATTCGTTCCGGCATCCTGCTTTGGCTCGATAATCGGTCTCTCCGCGTAGTAATATGTTACAACACCGCCCGAAACCTCAATTATAACAGGGTTTCCTTCTTTGAAGAAAATGTCCTCGCCGTCTGTCTCAAGCCCCAGTTCAAAGCGATACTTCCCGTGTCCGGCATTGTCAGTCTTTACCTTTTCAAGCTTTACTCCCGGCTCAATGCCTCCGCCTGTTACGATAGGCTGATGGCTGTCGAAAAACTGCAGCGCAATGTCAAGCGCTTCAAAGTAATTGACGCTCTGCGTACCCGCCGCCTCGGATTTGTACTCAACGCTGCCGTCTTCGTTCAAAATCAAAACAGTCTCGCCATAGCCATACATATATATGACCTTCCCGCCGGACTCCTCAATCTTTCGCACGAAGTCAAAGGTGTTGCCAAAGAAAGACTTTGCCTGCATCGCATCGGCCTCAGTATCCCGTCCCGCGTAAATGTCGCGCTCCGTCATATCGCTTTCCATGGACATAGGGAGCAAGAGGTCCAAATCGACGCCTTCGCCCAGCAGTGCGCTTATCGGATAGTAAACGGCCTCGCTGTCAAAGTCGGTCCCGCTAAAGAAGCTCTCCGCCCATTCGCTCTTTGCACCGCTTACGACGCGAAAGTATTTGTTCTGCGAAGCATCCTTCACCAGCAAACTGTCCGTAGCCGCTGCCGAAAAGCCTATCTCGGAGAGGTTTTTTATCTCCTCCACACCTGCAGCTCCGACCACATTTTTGTATTTGAAATAGTCGCCAAGTGGCAGCAAGTAGTCAAACACTGCCCTCACCGATCTGTAGGTGTAAGCCTCTTTGTACTGCTCTTCGGAAATCTCTTCGACAAAGAGCTCGTCGCTCTGCTCGAAGGCCAGCAGACTGCTGACAAAGCTGCCCGGATCTTCGATACTGCCATAAAGCGGCTTTACGTCGCTTTTTACTATATAATCGCCCTGGCCGGTTCCGATTATCACGTACGACGGAACCGCTACATCCTCGACAAAAACGGTCCTTTCCTCGTCGTCATCGGAAAAGCCGAGATCTATGTCTGAAAGAGAGAAACGAGTCAGCTCAAGATCTGCCCAAAAAACATATAATAGTAGTATTGTCATTAAAGTCAATACTACTATTAATACACTTTTTATTGATTCTTTTATGCTCGTCTTTCTATTCAAAACACTAATCTCCGAATATTGTCTTTAGGAGGTTTTGCAGGAAAGTGAAGGTTCCGGACTGGCCCGTACTGAATACGGCGCTCTCCGTCGTTTCCTTTACCGCAACCTTTACGGTCCTAGTTGTAGTGTATACTACCTTTTTATCTTTACCTAACGTGCTAACCGTGATCAGATAATTACCCGGTGTAACATTTTCAAATTTTTTTGTATAGTAACTCAGAGTATTTGTGCTCGTAAAGCTTTCCGGAGTTTCTATATTTGTATATGTCTTTGTAGTCTTTGTTTCTATCGTACCGTCAACAGCTGCAGATGTGGTAACCACAGTGGATTCCTTTGCAACTGCCACACTGATTGTTTCGGCCTTTGTCACCTTTACCGAAACTAGGAGGTTTGACGAATAAACTGTTGAATCTGCTGAAGGATTTACTATCGATACATACGGATCCGCATCCGCAAATGCCACCAATACCGATGAAAGCACCAGCACCAGCACTAAAGCGAGTACCGGCAGGATTCTTTTCATTTCGCTCGTTCCTCCTTTCCTTAAATTCGTACTTAAAAATGGACACACTTTCAGAGTCTAATCTAGAATACTCAGTATATTGTATCACACTATTGTTACAGCAGTATTACAACCAGTTTAATTCATCTTTACAGAATTGCATCTCATGCAAATTTATTCAAAGCATAAAAAGCGGGCCCGGAAATATTCCGGGCCT